>Ga0210396_10003377_pt1 | contig 15919 bp, 7 predicted proteins | sample IncBWH17OmetaG_FD_155466 | JGI IMG/M metagenome (GOLD analysis project Ga0210396, IMG submission 155466) | Forest soil microbial communities from Barre Woods Harvard Forest LTER site, Petersham, Massachusetts, United States - Inc-BW-H-17-O ... | reverse complement strand
CTTCGGTGACGTGGCCGGGGGAACCGTCGAGGGCGAGCAAGGCGTTGGCGCGCAAATTTGCGTAGGCGGGATGTTCGTGATGATAACGATATTCACCGACGGAGGCCCAGCCGGTGAATAGCGGCCAAACGGAACCGTAGTGATAACCGCCGCCGCTGTAGCGAGTGGCTTGGCCAGAAATGATGCGCATACCCCAGTCGGCTTGATGATTCGAATCGGATAACTGGGTGATCATCTCGGCGGATTTTTCTTCGTCGAGCAAACCGAACCACATGGGGACGGTGGAAAGAACGCTGGCTTCATCGACGGGATGGTTGTCTTTGTCGAGGGCGAAGGCGAATCTTTTTTTGTCCGGGAGCCAGAAGGAATTATTGACTTGGGTTCGTTGACGGTCGAATGCGCCCTGGAGTTCTTTGCTTTCGGATTCTTTGCCGGCGAGGCGCGCGAGGTTGGTTAGGGCTCGCAAGGCTTCGGCGCCGAGGCCGCTTTGGTAGAGTTCGGTTTTGACCGGGAGCAGCGGGCCGCCTTCGACCCAGCCGTGACCAAAGCCGAAATTTTGCGGCAGACCCTGCGCGTCGTAGGTAGAACGCAGAAATTGATACGCTTTCCAAACGCTATCCCATTTTAATTTCGCGAACGCAGTGTCACCGCTGGCCATGATGTAATCGTTCATGGCGATGATGTAGAGCGGGGTGGCGTCGGCGGAAGCGTAAGCGTATGGATAATCTTTGAACCAGGGGACGAAGTTTGCTCCCTGGGCGATTTCGTGGGGGATTTTTCCGTCTTCGCGCCGATATTTGCCGATGAATTCAAGGGCGCTGCGGGTAGTGGCGAAATCACCGGCGGCATCGAGTGCCAGGGAGGTCCACATGGAGTCGCGGCCAAAAAACCACGCAAAGCCGGGGCGTTGGCTTTCGCCGGAAGTGCGGTAGCCGGCCACGAGTCCGGTTCCCAAATATGGATTCGTGACCAAACCCTGGACCATGCTGACGCGGGACCAGTCATAGGCGCGCTGCAATTGTTCATCGGGGAGCTCGACGCTCACTGTTTTTGATAAGTATTGGCGGTAATAGTCGGCGGACTGACGGACAAGCTGCGGATATTGTTCGGTTAGATGTTGATAGGCCGTTTCGGCATCGGCGCGGCCTTGCACGGAAGCGGCTAGCACGATCACTTTTGTGTCTTTGCCTTTTTCGGTGACGCCTAGGCGGAAAGAGTTGTCACTTTCACTGGAATAGTTGGTCTGATATTCGCGGCGGCGTTCTGCAGCGGTGGGGGAGCCGAGGAATGCGACGAATTTCTTTTGTTCTTCGCCGAAGAAAAAGGCGTTTCGTTCCTGCTCCCAGTTGACGTAGGTGGCGCCCAGGGCGGCGGGCCATTCCAATTGGAAGTCGCGATGAAAGATGGCTTCAATTTCGAGGGGGAATTCTGTTTCTACTTCGAAAGTTATGATTGCGCCGGGCTGGTCGACTGGTACGAAGAAAGTTTCGCGCACGGAAAAAGTGTCGCTGGTGTAGACGATGGTGGTGGATTCCGGGTGGACGATCACGGTGCGAGCGAGGGATTCGGCGGGCAAGGCGCGGTCTTCGGTATGAAAGCGCAGATGAAAGTCGCGAAAGATTTTTAAGGGGTAAACCCAGGCTTCGATGCGTCCGGATTCGTTGCCAAAAATTCCGGCACGGGTTCCGACGGCGGAAAGAAATTCCCATGTGCGCACTGGGCGGGTCAACTCCAGGGATGTGGAGTGATCGTTCTCTGCGGCGCTTGCGACAGCAGCGATAAAGAGAAGAGTTGCGAGGATGCGAAGTAATTTCATGGGGGCGCTTGCCACTGTCGCACGATTGAGTTTGTTGCGCATAGATGGGGTGGCAATCGCAGCCGCGGTGGAGCGTGCAGGCGCTTGCAAACTGCCATACGCCTCTCTATAAAGGAAAGCGGCAGATTCTAGCACGAGCCAAAGTCGGGAAGGTACCACTCCTTTTGGGTTTTTCACGCCGCTCTTTTCTGAAGTCGCTGAGCCGATCCGCGACGGTCCTGACGCTCGAAAACATATTGGGTCTCTCGCGTCCCGGAAATATTGAGGGATGGGGGCATGAGAGAGCGCAGGGTGTTGCCACGCCCGCCAGTTCTTCTGTGGCGGGAACTCCACTGGGATTGAGTTTTGTGGATGTGGCGAAGGAAGCGGGGCTGAACGCCAAGACCATATTTGGCGGGGAGCACAGAAATAAATATTTGCTGGAGACGACGGGTTGTGGAGTGGCTTTCTATGATTACGACAACGACGGATGGCTGGATATTTTTCTGGTGAACGGATGGCGGCTGGAGGGATTTCCCGCGGGACAGGAGCCGTCTTCTCATTTATTTAAAAATAATCGGGATGGAACGTTTACGGACGTAACTAGCAAGGGTGGGTTGAAGCATTCCGGTTGGGGGCAGGGGGTGTGCGTTGGGGATTATGACAACGATGGATTTGAGGATTTGTTTGTTACTTACTTTGGGAAAAACGTGCTGTATCACAACAATGGTGATGGGACTTTTACGGATGTGAGTGAAAAGGCTGGGGTGGCGGGGAATGGAAAAAGATGGAACAGCGGGTGCGCGTTTGTGGATTACGACCGCGACGGGCGGCTGGACCTTTTCGTGGCGAATTATATAGATCTGGATCTGGCGACGGCTCCTGTTCCGGAGTCAGGGCCGTGCAATTACAAAGGGGTCTTGGTGGCGTGTGGGCCGCCGGGATTGAATGGTGGGAAGAACATTCTGTACCACAACAATGGGGATGGGACTTTTACGGATGTGTCGGAAAGGTCGGGGATTTTGAATGCCAACGGAACTTACGGGTTGGGCGTGCTGACGGCTGATTTTGATAATGATGGCTGGCCGGATATTTACGTGGCTAACGATTCGACTGCAAGCGCGCTGTACAAAAATTTGGGCAATGGCAAATTTACGGATGTGGCGACGGAGGCGGGGTGCGCGCTGAGCGCGGATGGAAAGCCACAAGCGGGGATGGGAGTGTCGGCTATTGATTACGATCTGGACGGGAATCTGGACATTGTGAAAACAAATTTCGCGGGGGATACCCCTTCGCTTTATCGGAATATTGGCGGTGGGAATTTCGAGGACGCTACGTTTCCGGCGGGACTGGGGAAACACACGCAGTATCTTGGGTGGGGCTGCGGTTTTTTTGATATGGACAATGATGGGTGGGCGGACATTCTTATCTGCAACGGGCATGTTTACCCGGAAGTGGAACAGTTGCGGACGGAGGCTGGTTACGCGCAGCGCAAGTTGCTGTATAGGAATTTGCGCAATGGACGATTCGAAGATGTTTCGATGGACGCTGGGCCAGGGATTTCGGTTCCGTCGGCATCGCGCGGGTGTGCGTTCGGCGATTTTGATAATGATGGGGACATCGATGTGGTGGTGAATACCGTGAACGATTACCCGCAGTTGTTGCGCTGCGATCAGAAAACCGGGAATAACTGGCTGAAGGTGCGCACTATCGGGACGAAATCGAATCGCAGCGGCATCGGCGCGAGATTGCGCTGCGTTACTCATGTCGCGGGAGAAACGAAACCGCACTCGCAGATTGATGAAGTGCGCAGTGGTGGGGGGTATTTTTCGCAGAATGATTTACGGGTGCATTTCGGGATTGGGAAAGCGGAGAAAGTGGATCTGTTGGAAATTCGCTGGCCCAGCGGCCTGGTAGAGAAAGTGGAAAACATCAAGCCTAATCAGGTGATTTACGTGAAGGAAGGGCAGGGGATTGTGCGGACGATGTCATTTCCCGAAGGTAAAAGTTCGGCGGGGCACAAATCGTTGTAGTTTCGTTTGGCCGCCGGTAAAAACACGTTCGCGTAGACGCATTGAGACCACCCGACTAACCAAGCACTAGCGTAGCGCATGTATACCTCCCCTCTTGGAACGCCGCAGAACAGCTCTACGTCAAATCTTGCAGGGGCTACAACCTTGAGTAGTCATGGGGAGATTGGAGGGGCAATGAAAACTATAGTGACGACCTTTTTTCTGTCATTCCTTTCGTGCTGTGCCTTTGGCCAGGACAAAGCGGCCATGTCTGTCGCCGAAGCTGCCTGCGGGTCTCGCGACGTGGGATTCAAAGTGACGGCCGACAAATCCCAGCACCCAACACCGACACCCGAGGACGGGAAAGCTCTGATTTATGTGGTGCAGAAAGACGACGCCTCCACGAGGTTCGCCACTGAAGGCAAGTGGCTTGGTGCGTTGAGGCGCCGAACTTACTTGTTGGCCTCGGTCGATCCGGGTGAGCACCACCTGTGCGCGATCGGCCGTATAGGCATATGGAGCCATGTTTCGCTCCAAGAGTTAAACGCTAAGGCAGGAGAAACCTACTACTTCGTTACTGAGTATGGGCAATTGGAAGGGAACTTGTTCGCCATCCACAAAGTAGACCCGGACCAGGGAAAATATCTTGTCGCATGGGCGCACTTTAGCGCGTTCCATCCTAAGTAATGGATCAATCTGGTGCCCATTTGATTCAGCGCCACGTTGGTTGAGGCGACTTACCTCGACTTGGCGTAATGGGAAGCTGACCCGCCACCCTGGAGCCAGCGTCCGGACTCTTCGTACAAGTCGCGTGTTAACATTTCTTCTTTCGTTTTCTTGTGGCTCAATCCATTTTGGATAACCATGCGCCTTCCATCAGGCTACCAATCCGTTAAGAATTTTGCGCTCGCAGTAGCGTTCATCGTTATTTTTGGTGTCGTTTCGCTCGGTGCGCTGGCGGGTCAAAACGGCGCGAGGGTCAAAGCAGATACTGCAACGGAAGCGAACGTTGAGTATGGGCGGGGAGTTAGTGCGCTGCAGCGGGGAGATCTTGCGGGGGCACGGGCGGCTTTTGAAAAAGTTGTGCGGCTGGTACCGGGCAACCCGGAAGGAAATAACTCGCTGGGTTGGGTGTTGCTTGCGCAAGGGGAAACCGATGAAGCCATCATGCATTTTCGAGCTGCACTTCGCGGGAAACCGACGTTTTCGCAGGCGCACATAAATTTGTCGAACGCGTTGGTTCAGAAAGGCGATCACGAGGGAGCAGTACGTCAGGCGCGTGATGCGGTGCGGGATGCGCCGCAGGATTCAGAAGCGCATCACGCGCTGGGACGGGCACTGGCATTTGCAGGGGATAGCAAGAATGCGGTGAACGAGATGCGAGTCGCGTCGGAGCTTGAGCCGACTCGGGCCGATCTACACGATGAACTTGGTACGCTGCTGGTGCAGCAGTCGAATGCTAAGGAAGCAGAGGCGCAATTTGAAGAAGCGGTGCGGCTTGATCCGGGGATGGCGACGGCGCACCTACACCTGGGGGTTTTACGGCTGCAGGAAAAATCGGGAGATGCAGCCTTATCTGAGCTGCGCTTGGCTGCGCAATTGGGGCCGGAAGATCCGCAGACGCATTACTACCTTGCCAAAGCTCTGCAACAAACGGGCGACACCGCAGAAGCTATGGGCGAACTGCAGAGCGTCGTGAAACTACAAGCTGATTTTCCGGGAGCGCAGAACGAACTGGGGTTGTTACTGCAACATTCTGGAAATGCGGACGGGGCGGTGCAGGCTTTTCGGCAGGCGGTGAGACTACAACCAGAAAATGCTGATCCGCACAACAATCTGGGGCTGGCACTCTTGCAGATTGGCGATGGGGACGGGGCGATTGTGGAGTTCAGAGCAGCGGTGCGGCTGCGACCTGGCGACACCAGTTACCGTGCGAATCTTGGAGTGGCTTATTTGCAAAAAACAGACTTCGATGCGGCGATCGAGGAATTTCAGTCTGCTTTGAAAGACGCGCCCAATGATGCGACGCTGCACTACGACCTGGGGCTGGCTTTAAAACTAAATGATAAACTTCCGGAAGGGATTGCGGAGCTGCGGAAGGCGGCGGAGTTGAATCCCCAGCAAGCAGATGCGCATTACACGCTGGGAGTCACGCTTTGGCAGCAGGGCGAATTGCCTGCGGCAGAGAGCGAGTTGCGCGCCGCTGTTCGCGCGAAGCCTGATTATGCGGAGGCGTTCTATACGTTGGGCACGGTGTTGAAGCAGGAGGAAAAGTGGCAGGAGGCTGCTGGCGCGCTGCGTGAAGCGATTCGATTGCAGCCGGACTTTGCTGGCGCGCACACTACGCTGGCTGCGGTGCTTCGGCAGCTTGGCGATACGCAAGGTGCTGCTGCAGAGAGTCGAGCGGGCGTGACGATGGCCAAGCAGACAACCGATATGCAGGCGGCGGTGTTCGCGACCAATTCTGGGACGCGATTAATGAATGCGGGGGACCTTGATGCGGCGATCTCGCAGTTTCGGTCTGCTATTGCGGCTACGCCGGGTTATGCGGCGGCGCATTATCAATTGGGATTGGCGCTGCAACGAAAGGGTGAGCGGGAAGAATCGGGGAGGGAATTGAAGAGGGCGGCGGAGCTGGATCCAAGGTTGAAAGTAACGTCACCTTGAGATTCTTGGTTCCGAACGGTTGAGGCGTGTGGGGAAGCCCCGGGTTCAAACTCAACGGCGAACCCGGGGCACCCAACTTCAAAAACCTTAACTTCAACGTCGAAATTCGAGAGGGAACTGCGAGAGGGAACCGCAAGAGGGAACTGCAAGACCCACCCGCAAAAATCGAGGGTGGCTCCTTCCGAGTTTTTTTGGTTTGCGTAACAAAAAAGAGGGAGGCGCGGTTAGATGCCCTTGCGGAGCGCTACTAATTCCGTGGCTACCGGGACGCCGCGTACGACTTTGACGTGAAGGACGGCTTCGAAGGGCTTCAAGTCGGCAGGCTTGGAGACTGATAATTTTGATAACAATTCCTCGAGAGTTTGTTGACGGGAAACGTACTCGACGGCCGCTTGGGTTCCCATAGTGGTGGTGCCGGCAAGGATGAGTTCTGAGCGGGCATTGTTTAAGCCGCGCACCAGGGCGACAACGGAATAGTCTTCGGTGAGCGCTTGATTATTGGGGGAAGCGAGAAACTCCTTTGGTTCGCCATTCTGCGGATGAACATTGATGATTTCGGTGTTTCCGCGGCGGTTACCAGAGGGAATTTGTTTAAAGATAAATTCGTGAGTGCCGGGAATATCAAGAAGGGACAAATTTTCAGAAGGCGAGCCGATAAAAATCAGGTCATTGTTCTTGGCATCGTCGAGGGTGAAGAGACTTCCGCGTTTGACGCGGATTTCCTGGTGCAGCAAGGCAAAAACTTTATCGAGTTCGTGTACCGCTATAACTTCACCAACTCCTGTGTAGTGATCGAGTATCGGCTGACCAGCGTCGCGGACGGGATTGTAATAGCGCATCCCCACGTCTGGCCTGCCAGCAAAAGGCGCGTTGCTGAAGATCACCCACGGCTCTTCGGGCCCGGTTAAAAATCCTCGCCAGAATGTAGGAAACGCGGCGGGAACTCCGGGCCGGTCGCTGATGGCGCTGGTCTCGCCAGCTTTGCGCGGGAAGAGCAAGGAGGCCATCACCGTTAAACTCGCGGCAAGCAACACGGCCAAGGTTCCGACGGCGATGGCCCACTTGCGCGGAATCTGCCGTGGTAAAGGCTCGTGTTCTTGATGGACTTGGGCGTCATGGCGTCCGCCGTTAGTGGATACGGGGGGATGTCTGGTACCTGGGGTCCGTGGATGGAAGGTCAGAACGTAGGTGCCTTTTGGCAAATCCACCCAGACGGGGTCGTCGGCGGCAGCGTCGCCATTATAGTACTCGGCGAGTTTTGCGCGCAGGCGACCGGCTTGGACGCGCACCATGGAATCGACTTGAGGATCGAAGTCGGCCTGTCTGCCAAAGACTTCGGTGGCGATCTGGTATTCCTTGAGCGAGACGCCTGGATGATCCACGGCGTGTTTGGCGATATAGCGCAAAAGCTTGCAGAGGGATTCAGAGCCGTGCAGAACCGAGCTGTTGGCCAGCTTGTCGATTTCCGCTTGGATTAGAGACTTGTCGAGCAAAAGAACTCCGGTTACAGGGTTGTAACACGAACGTATCTGGTGATGCAACACGCAGGAAAGGAAGCGGTTAATGGATGTAACCGTGTCTTACGGCATGAGACTTGCCGAAGCATCGATAAAGTTGATAAGAGGTAACCACTTAATTGCTCGATCGCCATTCCGCTGCTTAGTTTTGTTGCAGTTGCGGTTTGGCCTCCGGCTAACCCCGGGATCGATGGCTTCGGGAAGTAGCTGTGTACGTCGAGGGGGTCCTGCAGGATGCGATGGTATGTCCTGCTGTTTGTGGTCCACACAGTAGTTCACGAACCCATATAAATTCAGTCGAGGATGCTGTTCGGGAGCAGTGTGTTCGGGTTGGAAAGATTCCAAGACGAGTTTGAGGAGGGGTGTAATGGCAAGACGATCAGTGTGGGTGGCTCTGGCGGTATTCTGTTTCTGTTTTAATCTGTGCACGTATACGGCGTCGGGCCAAGCGGTGTTCGGCAGCGTCATCGGGACGGTAACCGACGCGCAAGGAAATGCGGTGAGCGGCGCGAAGGTCACGGTAACTTCGATATCGAAGAGCACTGCGTTTGAAACGACCTCGAACGAAAGCGGCAACTACGCGGTCACCCACTTGATACCGGATGATTACAAGGTGCAAGTAGAAGCGGCCGGATTTAAGGTTTATTCGGTGGAACGCATCACGGTAAACGCGGACTCCTCGGTAACACTCGACGCTGCTCTGCAAGTTGGAGCAGTAACACAAACGGTAGAGGTCACGGGCGATATTCCGCAGCTGCAGACGGATCGCGCGGACGTGGACGTGCAGTTCAGCCAGAAATATGTTGAGGATTTGCCGATCCTGAACCGCAACTTTACGAACTTTGAATTGCTGTCGCCGGGTACGCAGAAATTGCCGGGGTTCAGCCACGCAGCCACTGAAAATCCGCAGGGCGGCGGCCAAATCCAAGTGAATGGACAGCACTTTTCGGGAACGAACTTTGAGTTGGACGGGACCGATAACCAAGATCCGATTCTGGGGATCATCGTTGTAAATCCGAATCTAGATGCCATCGGCGAAGCGAAGATCGCGCTTCAGGATTACGACGCAGAATCGGGCAAGGCCACCTCTGGCGTGGTTAAAGTGCAGACCAAGTCCGGTTCGAATGATTTCCACGGCAGCGGTTTCCTTTTCTACCGCAACAGCGATCAGGAAGCGCGCGACCCCTTTACGAATAAGCCCGGCGTCCCTCTAGCTGCCGCGAACTGGAAACAGTTTGGCGGTTCAGGGGGTGGACCGATCATCAAAAATAAGTTGTTTTTCTTTGGCGATTATCAAGGGACGCAGCAGCAACAGGGCATCACCAACCTGTATACCGTCCCGACGGCGAACGTGGTGAAGAGCTGCAATCCGGCAACGAACGCTACTAGTGCCACTCCAGGCTTCTGCGATTTGAGCGCGTACCTGGGTGAGGGCCAGATATTCGATCCACTAACCGGGGATCCACTTACGGGCGCAAACCGTACGGCATTTGCGGGGAATTTGATTCCGATAGCGCGAATTGGGCAGAACGTCGGCAATGTGTTGGCGTTATTCCCTGCGCCAGGCAACAGTGGCCTCAATAACAATTTCGTTTCTACCGGCGCTGGTCCATTCAATCAGAAGTCCTTCGACGTGCGAATCGATTACAGCGCTCCGCATAACTACCAGGTGTTCGGACGCTTTAGTCTGGACTATTTCTCGCTATCCGGTTTGGGAGGCCTGGGAGCGCTAGGTGGTGTGGGGTTTGGTCCAGGTGGATTGAACGGGAGTTCGAATGTTCACAATTACAGCCTGGCGACAGGGTTCACGAAACCGATCGGCGCGAAATGGCTGACGGACTTCCGCTTTGGATACTTTAAGTACAATCCTCAAACAGCATATTCAGACGCGACCGCGTCCCCGATGGATAAACTCGGGTTTCCTGGGCTTAACTCTGGCCCGGGTATCGCCGGTCCACCGGTCACTGGCGGTCTTTCAGGCTTCCAGTTAACGCAAAACGGGGGGAGCGCGGGCTCGGGCAACGGCGTACTTTCCAACTTCGGCGACGGGTTGAACATTGGCCGTTGTAACTGCCCGTTGACGGAAAGCGAGCAGCAATTCCAATTCGTGAGCAACTGGACGCGGACTCAAGGCAACCACACCATCAAATTTGGTGCGGACATTCGATATGCTGAAAACCTTCGAGTTCCTAGCGATGCAAGCCGCACGGGATTGTTGAATTTTGATTCCGGGGCTACTTCGAACGGCGGGGCCGGAGGATTAGCTCTGGCGACTTTCCTGCTGGGTGATGTGACATCGTTCCAACGCTTTGTCAGCACCAGCTTGACGGCTGCAGAGCGTCAGAAGCGTTGGTTCTTCTACGGACAGGACTCCTGGAGAGTCAGTCCAAAATTCACGATTACGTACGGTCTACGTTGGGAAATTTATTTTCCTGAGAGCGTCAACGGAAAAGACAACGGCGGTTTTGCAAATCTAGACCAAGGCGTGATTCGCGTCGCGGGCCAGGGCCCGATCGGTTTGAACGGCAACATTGACAATACTTACAAGGCGCTGGCACCGCGTCTCAGCGTTGCATACCAATTTGATCCCAAGACCGTCCTCCGGATGGGTTACGGCCGTGGATTCGATATCGGCGTGTTTGGCTCCAACTTCGGGCACGTGGTGACGCAGAACCTACCGGTTCTGGCTAACCAGACAATCCAGGACACAAACATCAATACCGCGGCTACAAACAATCGCACGCCGGTTTTCACGCTGTCGCAAGGGCCGGCCCCGTTCAGCTTTGCAGGGATACTCGGCGACATCTCATCGGCTGGGACCTTGCCACTGTATGGACCAGACGGCACAGTGCAGCCCAGAGTTCGTCCGACTGTACAGCGGCTGCCAACGATTGATCAATGGAATGCCACGCTCCAGCGACAGATCACGCCGACGATAAATCTTACTGTGAGCTACATCGGCAACAAGGGCACGCACGTGTTCGCCGGTACCGGCCCGTCGTATAACAATAATGAAGCGGCTATTGGCACGGGTACCGACGCTTATCAATGCACGCCTAACGTGGCGCCCGTGGGAACATTCGACTGCAAACAGTCGTTTGTGCCTTCTGTGCCGCAATCCTTCCGACGCAAGTATTTCCTGAACGGGGTCCCGGCGTTCAATTATCCGGGATTCTTCTCTCCGAGCGGCCAGCCGTTGACGTGCTGCGCGGTGGATACCGCGTACTTCGGGAACGATGCTGACAACAAATACAACGCGTTGCAAGTGAAGGCCGAGAAGCGCACCAGCTATGGACTGCAGTTCCTGGCGCACTATACGTTCTCTCACGCGTACGCTTACGACTCTACTTACTTCGACGTCAACAAGACGGTTGCCTGGGGACCGAACCCGTATAACCGCAACAACGTTTTCGTGGCCAACACGATTTACGAGTTGCCGGTCGGGAGAGGCAAGACGTTCATGAGCAATTCCGGGCGAGCGCTTAATTACCTGGTCGGAGGTTGGGAGGTGACCAACACCCTGACGTGGGGCAGTGGTCTTCCTTGGACTCCGACTCTTCAGAATTGCGGACAGGTTAGTGACGCAGGACCTTGCCGTCCTAACAAGGTGGGAACTTCAAGGCTCGCGACTGGTGTTACTAATGTCGGCGGCAATACCTTCTGGTTTACTCCGATACCGACTCTGAGCCAGAACCTGCCGGAAATTAAAGCGTCGGCAACGGACCTCACCGGGACTAGCGACTCCTGTGGCTCGGCTCGACCGACCGCCGGACCGTTTGCTCTGCCCGCTTGCGGCCAGATCGGTAATGTGGGCTTCGATTCTTATCGTGGACCGCATGCGTTCTATGACGATATGGCGCTTTCGAAGAACTTCACGATTACCGAGCGCATCAAGGCGCAGTTCCGCTTCGATGCGTATAACGTGTTCAACCATCCAGTGCTGGCGATCCCGGGCAACACTTGCGTGGATTGCGGCGGCAGCTCTGGACAGATCACCGACATCGAGGCCGATGCGGCTCCTGGTTCGCCGGTGGGCATGCGTCAACTGCAGTTCGGTGTGCGAATCACTTTCTAAGTCTAACTACTCAAACAAAACGGGGAGCCCTCGCGGGCTCCCCGTTTTTTATGCTCTAATCACCTTTCGGAGTGCGGCAGGGAGTTGGGCTGCGGTCTTCACCGGCTATGAATTTTTCGCAATTCAGGAACTGCGCGCTGCGCTTGCAGGTCGTTTTTGGTTTCATATTTCTGTTGCAGCTTTCGGTTGAGGCGCAAGCTACGTCCGACGTCGCGGCGTCCTACGATCAGGTTCATCGACTCACGGAACAGGGCAAATTCGACGACGCCCTGGCCGGGTTGAACGAAATCGCAAAATCCAATCCCACGGCTAAGAATCTCTCGCATGAATTTGGCGTTACTTACTATCGGAAAGGCGATTATGGCAACGCGGTTGCCGCGCTGCAGCGCGCGATTGTCGAAAATCCAGGTGATGCCGAAGCCACACAGCTCACTGGGCTTTCGCTGTATCTTTCCAACAAGCCGGCGGAAGCGATTCCTTATCTTGTGAAAGTGCAGTCGTGGTATCCGAGCGCGAGTGTCGATGCGTCGTACATTCTGGGTGTCGCGTATATTCAGACCAAAGATTATGCGAGCGCGCGTCGAGCATTCGCGAAAATGTTTCAAGTAGCACCTGATTCGGCTGCGGCGTATCTGTTCACGGCGCGGCTACTGCTGCGTTTGGATTTCGCTCCTGTAGCGGAAGAATACGGCAAGAAAGCAATTGCGCTTGATGCTAAGCTGCCGCTGGTGCATCAGGTGCTGGGCGAGCTTTATTTGTATGAAAACAAGCTTGCCGAAGCGACTGCCCAGTTTGAACAGGAGATCGCCATTAATCCCGGCAACGCGGCCGCATACTACAAGCTGGCGGACGCTTATTCTCGGGCGCAGAAGTTTGATGAGGCGGAGAAACTTTTGCAGCGGTCCATCTGGCTTGACGCTAATTCGAGTGGGCCGTACATTTTGCTGGGAAAGGTTCTAGAGAAAAAAGGTGAGTCCGAACTTGCGGTGCGTGCGTTGCAGCGTGCGCTGGCGATGGACCCCAACAATTCCGTGACGCACCATTTGCTGGGGCAATCTTATCGAGCGCTGGGGCGGATGGAAGATGCGGAGCACGAATTAAAACTGGCTGAAAGTTTGCAAGCCGCCAGGGATCAAAAACCGTAAGGCTGGAAAAAGTTTTTGGTAGTGAAGAGCTGATGTGGCGGGTAAGGCTGGAAAAGAGTTTATGGCCGCAAAGTACACGGTCGTTGGTCTCGGGGAATTGCTGTGGGACGTTTTTCCTAACCGCAAGGAATTGGGCGGAGCGCCGGCGAATTTTGCGTACATGACCAGCTTGCTTGGAGACGAAGGGGTGGTGGCCAGCCGGGTGGGGCGGGATCGTCTGGGAAACGCCGCCGCGCGGAGATTAGCGAAACTTGGGCTATCACAAGAATGGCTGCAGCTGGATAGGAACAGCCCGACAGGCACAGTGAAAGTCGAAGTGTTTGAGGATGGGCAGCCAAAATTCCAAATCGCAGAAAATGTTGCTTGGGATAATTTTGAGTGGACTTCGCAATGGCAGGCGCTGGCAGGACGCGCCGCCGCGGTATGCTTCGGCTCACTGGCGCAGCGTTCGGAGCGCTCGCGAAAAACGATTCGATTGTTTCTTGAAAACTTGCCGCCTAACGCCGTCAAAGTTTTCGATGTAAATTTGCGGCAGTCTTTTTTTTCCGCCGACATTTTGCGCGAATCGGCAAAGAGCGCCGACATCATGAAGGTTAATAAGGACGAATTGTCGCGGGTGTCAGCGCTTCTGGGATACAAATCAAATACGAGAGAGGCAGCAGGTCCGTGGCTTTTGCGTACATGTGGATTGAAACTGGTGTGCGTGACAGAGGGTCCGAGCGGAAGTTCGCTGGTGGCGGCGGACGGGGTGCACAGACATCCGGGTTTTCCGACGAAGGTGGCGGATACCGTTGGCGCCGGCGATGCGTTTACAGCTGCGCTGATCCATCACTATCTACGTGGAGCAACTTTGGATGAAATGAATGAAGCCGCCAATCGAATGGGCTCCTGGGTGGCGTCCCAGGTGGGAGCTACGCCGAAACCCGATGTGAAGTTTCTGAAATCAGTGCTGCATTCCAGCGTTCAACAACTCGATTAGTTTGCAGATGGGGAGATAGCTTTTGCCGCTACTGGCGGCGCAGCATCTTGTTCTTTCGCCAGTTTGTCAGCCATAGGCTTTGGCAGGTCGTGCAGGAGATTCAAGAAGGCGCCGTTGGTCCATCCGAACCCGACGATGTTCACGTGATATCCGGCGGTTACCGCAGTTTCCGAAGAGCGGGTCACGGCATTGTATTTTTCGCGGATGGTGCCATCGCGCCTGAAATTCTCCGCAACAGTGGAGAGGAATTTGTAGGAAACGCGATCGGCGTCTTCATTGAAGCCGTAACGGCGCATGCCTTCGTCGGAGAGCAGTTGATTAGGGGCCCAAGCGTAGGGAAAGTCCCACTGTCCACCGGTTTCGTTAGGGCTCATCACCAGGCCGCCGGGTTGCTCGAAAGTCGAGAGATTCTTCATCACTGCTTTAGCCTGGTCGGGAGTGGCTAATCCAGCCCAGAGCGGATAAAAAACGGTGACGTAGGCGTAAGTGGATTGCTGCTGTTTGACGAAGTCGTAATCGAAAAACATTCCAGCTTTTTCGTTCCACAAGTATTTGTCGATATTTGCTTTGCGCTCGGCGGCCAGGCGCGCCCACTTGTGAGTGTCATCGGTTTTTCCGAGGGTTTCGCTCATTTGCTGTAAGTCTTTTTCGGTCTTGTAGAGCAGGCTGTTCAGGCATACTGGGGCGTAGTTCTGAGTTTGCGCGCCGTAAGGGCCGAATCGAAAGGAGATGTCGTAGCCCGATTCGCGCATGGAGCGGTCGCCTTTGTAGAAATCGGCGCTGAGAGCGATCTCTTCGGCGGTCTCGCAGTCGGCGTGTTCTCCCGGCGCTTGCGCGACCTTGGGTGAAGCATCATGACCGGAGTCGCAGACGCGCACGGAATATTGAGCGCCGAAGGTCTGCGGCTCAGTTTTGCCGGGATCTTGTCGCACCAGGTCATGGTCGTCGAGTTCGGGGTGCCGCAGAAAAAAGGCGGCTACATCGCGATAGTGTCCGGTTTCATCTTTCACGCTTTCAGGGGAAGGGCCGTTGCCGCGGTCGAAGTATCGCGAGAGGGCGGTTGAGCCGGCGAGATGCGCTTCTTGCGTCCACATGTCGTGGTCTCTCACGGCAAAGGCGTAGGCTCTGGCGAGCCAATTTTTGTCTTCATGACCGGCGGCTTTTTGCGAATCGTACACGGAGAGAATCATGGAAGTGAGAAATGGGGGTTGCGAGCGGCTCAGATAGTAGCTGCGATTGGCGTTTAATACATTGCCGTAGTGTTCGATCTCGAAGAAAAAATTTTCGACCATGCCGCGCGCAAGGTCGATGCGGCCGTCGCGAACCAAGCCGCGAATAATAAAGTAACTGTCCCAGCCGTACATTTCGTTGAAGCGGCCGCCGGGAACTACATATTTATTTTCGAGGTATAGGAGGCCCGGAGGATTCAAACTGTCGGCGTCGATTTCGCCGGGATGATGAATGACCGTGGGCAAATGTTTGACTTCAAACTTGCATTGATTTTGCAATGCGGTGAGCGCGGCGGGCTCTCGAAAATCCGCGGGAAGATACATCACGGAGTTGGCTGCGAACTTGGGATCCACGACGGTGGAACATTCGTACATTGAGCGCGTCAGGGTGTTCCAGCCGGTTGAAATGTAGGCGAGGATAGGGCCGAGACCGTGAGGATCGGTTGCGCCGTCCGGCCGGGCCGGGGAAGGAATGAGGGTGAAGGCGAGGCACACGGATA
>Ga0210396_10003376_pt1 | contig 15921 bp, 14 predicted proteins | sample IncBWH17OmetaG_FD_155466 | JGI IMG/M metagenome (GOLD analysis project Ga0210396, IMG submission 155466) | Forest soil microbial communities from Barre Woods Harvard Forest LTER site, Petersham, Massachusetts, United States - Inc-BW-H-17-O ... | reverse complement strand
CCTGAAGGAATAAGCCCACCGCGCCCTGGAACGAGAACGCAAGGACGTACGGCCCCTTTATCTCGAGCCTCCGCAGGCAGTCCCGCAGCTTGGAGCGCGACTGTGCGTCGGCACGGCTGGCGGTTTCTCGGGATTGAGCTGGCGCTCTTTTTAGCGCCCATCCACCTCTAGTTTTACCGGTCGCGCTATCGAGATCACGTCCGGGTCGTAGTACTCGTAGAGGCGGGACTGAAAGGTGTGAGCCCAATGGGGTATTTGGCCCTCAGCCGGAGCTTGAGCGCGACACCCTGATGCGGGGCAAGGGCATTGAAGTAGAGGATGGCCTGGGTTGCGGTGAGGCTGAATTTCTCGAGTCGTCCAGTATGGGCGCCGGCAGTTCTTTCCTGAATCGATTCCCGAGTCCGGCTGAGGACTAGTTGATGACGCGCACGTGACTTATGGAATATATACCATATACGCGTTATACTTTGATATGGTGACGGGTTACCTTTGTTTCCAGCTTGCCCTGCAGCACGAATCACCTGTGAGTTATTCATGGTGGAAATCGGCAAGCTGAAGGCTCGGCTGACGGCTGAGCAAGAGAGTCACCACGGCCGATACCGCGAGCGTAGCGCCGACCACATATAAGCCGCCAGCATAACTGCCCCCTTTGCTTTTCAGCCAGCCGATGACAAAGGGGCCGACGAATCCACCAAGATTGCCGATGGAATTGATCAAGGCAATACCCGCCGCCGCGCTGGCTCCGGACAGAAACATGGTCGGCATAGCCCACAGAGGAGCCTTCGCTGCACTGACACCAACGTTCACGATGATCAATGCGAATATAACGCCAACCGGTGTTTGCGTGGCTCCGGCCCAGATAAATCCAAAGCAGGCCACAAGGCATGGAATGACCACATGCCATGTACGCTCGAGTGTCCTATCGGAATGGCGTGCCCACGCTGTCATTCCAATGACCGCCACGGCGTTTGGCACGGCGTTAATCCAGCCGGTTTCAAGCGATGAAAAGCCAAACTTCCGGAGAATAAGAGGCGACCAAAGCCCGAGCGCATACAGCCCTGCTGATGTGCCGAGGTAAATCAGGGAAAGCGCCAACACACGGGGATCACGGAGTGCCCGCCAGACGCCCGCCCTATGCGCCGTCGGGGAATTGCTATGTATACGTTCCGCCTGCAATGTGGCGATAAGCCAGTTACGTTCTTCCGGTTCCAGCCAATGTGCTTCTTCGGGCCTGTCTGTCAGCACCTTGAGAACTACAAAGCCCAACAAGATCGCCGGTATGGCTTCGAGAATATAGAGCCATTGCCAATTGCTCAGGCCGGCGATCGTGGGAAGCTCCATGAGCGTGCCCGAAACAGGCGAGCCGATCGCCGTCGATAGGGGTGCGGCCGCCATGAACAGGGCGGCCGCCAGCGCCCTGTGTCGGGCGGGAAACCAAAGGGTCAGGTACAAAATAATGCCCGGAAAGAAACCAGCCTCCGCGATGCCGAGCAGAAAGCGAAGTGCATAGAAGCTGTCGGGGCCGGTCGCAAATGCGGAGGCAGCCGATACGATGCCCCATGTCACCATGATCCGGGCGATCCACAACCGCACACCAACCCGATGGAGGATGAGATTGGAGGGCACCTCAAACAAGAAGTAGCCCAGAAAGAAAAGGCCGCTGCCGAAGCCGAACATGGCGGGCGTCAGACCAATCGCCTGGTTCATACTGAATGCGGCGAACCCCACATTGACGCGGTCGAGAAAGCTGACGAAATACAACAGCATCACGAACGGAAGAATGCGCCAACTTATCTTGCGTACAACCCGGACTTCCAGGCCGGAGGTCATGGATTCCAAACTGATCAGGCTATCGTCAGACGACTCTTGGCAGTGGCAGAGATCTCAGCGCAGACGGCTTCTGTAACCTGAGCCGTCGTAGCTGTACCACCAAGATCGCGCGTGTGTAGCGAAGGATTCGCCGTGACCTGCTCGATAGCTTCCATTACCCGCTTGGCTGCATCGATTTCACCCAGGTGCTCAAGCAGCATCACTAGCGACCAGAATGTACCAACCGGGTTGGCCAAGCCTTTACCCATGATGTCGAAGGCCGAACCGTGGATCGGCTCAAACATCGATGGATGGAGACGTTCAGGGTTTATGTTGGCGGTGGGCGCAATGCCCAGGCTGCCAGCTAGCGCGGCAGCGAGATCACTCAGAATGTCTGCATGCAAATTTGTGGCAACAATAGTGTCCAGCGACGCCGGACGATTGACCATGCGGGCGGTAGCTGCATCAACCAATTCTTTGTCCCAAGTGACGTCGGGGAATTCCTTGGCGATTTGAGCCGCGATCTCGTCCCACATAACCATCGTGTGACGCTGCGCATTGCTCTTTGTAATCACCGTCAGCAGCTTGCGTGGGCGGGACTGAGCTAAACGAAAGGCAAAGCGCTGAATGCGCTCGACTCCTGTCCGAGTCATCAACGACACGTCAGTGGCGACCTCGATGCTGTGCCCCTGATGCACACGACCGCCTACGCCCGAGTATTCCCCCTCGGTGTTCTCGCGCACGATCACCCAGTTCAAGTCTTCGGCCTTGCAGCGCTTGAGCGGTCCATCGATACCCGGAAGAATACGTGTCGGGCGCACGTTGGCGTATTGATCCAGCCCCTGGCAAATCTTGAGCCGCAGACCCCACAGCGTGATGTGGTTGGGAATATCCGGATCTCCGGCCGATCCGAACAGAATGGCGTCTTTGTCGCGCAGCGCATCGAGTCCACGCTCGGGCATCATCTCGCCATGTCGGCGGAAATAATCGCCACCCCAGTCGAAGTTTTCGAATTCAAATGCGAAGGAATTCTCCGAGACGGCAAGGGCTTCGAGAACTCGCCGTCCGGCCGGTACAACTTCCTTACCGATACCATCGCCTGGGACTGTGGCGATACGATATGTCTTCATATCTCGTCCTCATCCAGCAGGTGAATTGTTCCGCCAGCCTTCAGGTTATATGTGTTCGGATTGCGAGTGTAAACTTATCCGTCCGACAACCTCTCAGAAATCTTCAGTTAAACTTCTTCTTCCTCACCACCCTCATGCAAGTTGGCGCAGTTGCCGTGCGCGATTGGCGGATTTATTGTCCCGAGTGGAACACCCTTTCCGCCGACCGGGGATCAGGCTGCTGCTGCATCCTCTCCGGGAAGAGGACCAGGTCCTGCACACCGTAGCGCGGCCAAAAGATGGGCCGGACTTCTCTGGAACTCCAGGGCGCCATCTCGAACCTGCTCGCCGATCCACGCGAGCAGCTCTTCGCGTGCCACCTTCACTGCTACAGGCGTGCAGTTGAAGCCGGTCATCTGCTCGATCTTCCCGGTCTGGGAAAGCATGCGAACTCCTGCGTCAGCCCACTCCCGCGTAGCGGGGAGGCCAAGAAAGGAGATCACGGTGGATGGCGTTGCGCGTCCGCTTACTTCCGTCCAGAATTGTTGGGCACCCGGCATAGGTGCCGGCAGCCGGTGATGAAGTTGTCCTCTTCTACACCGGCATTCCGCCGGACGAGGTAGAGTTCTGCGCCAGAGTTGGAGGTGGTTGCCTGGAGCGCTGCGCCGGTGCCGGCACACGGATCGAGCGCGTAGGTAAGCTGCTGAGGGAACGACAGACGCGCGAATGCGGGGGCCATGCTCGAGCGGCAGGATGCGGGGGAGCGGCTGGTCGCGATGCTCCTGGATCAACGTAATCACGCGCTCCTCGCCGAATTCGCCTGTGTCATTCTCCGGTTCGGTAACGCCGTCGCTGAACGCAACGAAGAGATCCCCCGGTCGCATCGCGATGGTGGATTCGTCATAGGTCGCACCATCGAAAAGACCGACAACGGTACCGGAGACTTCGAGGCGGGATACCTTGCCAATCCCGCTCAGCACAATGGGCGGCAGATGACCAGCATTGCAATACGTCAACTCGCGCATTGTCGCGTCATAGCAGCCCAGAAACATGGTCGCGTACTTCTCCGGCGGGGTACAGCGAAAAAGCTGATAGTTCAAGGTGGTCATCAGCATCGCCGGAGAGAGTTGCGATTGGGAGGCGCCGTCTCCCCGGTAGTACATGCGGTGATCACCTGTTCCTAACGCCGCCGTCGTCAATACCATCTCGGGTTCCAACGAATAGGCACGAACAAATGCATGCACAGTGGCCATCAACAGAGCAGAGGAAATTCCTTTTCCGCTGATATCACCCACGGCCGAAGGCATGACCAAAGGCACGATTGTCGTAATGATTGTCCAACCATGTCTCGATGACCCACGCCTTCGCCTTGAGGCTACATTTGTGGACGCCGCTGTAGCTTGGGACGACTCCAGAGGCTGCGAGCTCGTCCGATAGCTTGTAGTCGCCCTTGATGTACAGCGTGTCCGGCTTGCGCGTGCCGGAGAGGATCGTGATGCCATGGCTTCCTTCGCGCCGTGGCGAGCAACCTGCACAAACCGAACAGAGTGCTCGCGCAGCATGGGCAATATGTATGTGGTGACGTCGCGTTCGGTGTCCTCGAACTCATCGCCAGTCATACTGGTGATCACTGTGATGTTCTCCAGCGGACAGGGACGGCTTGCCGGCTCGAGGATCCACCGCAGCAAAATCGCGGTCGAATCCACGCCGAGCCCAAACGAAAGGACCGCATGTTGTATAGAACTCCTTGTATCGACGTGGTTGTGCCTGCCACTTACGCGGCCTTTAGCAGTTCCAACTGAACGGGGAGCTGGGTCGCTGAAGGGTCAAGATCGCGTCTCCAGCGCTGCTTGCGGCAAGGCTTCGGAGCGTTAGGGCGCGGTCTGTTCTTGTGGTGCCAGGAGCCGCCTTTGGTCATGCCGTCGCGGACAAAGCCGGCAGCGAGTAAAGACGTTCCGGGTTCGTCAGGGCGCGTGTACGTGATAACCCGCTGGAAGCCGAGGCGCCGGTGCCTCTTGGCAGGCGTAGCCGTAAAGCATGGAGCATGCGTTCCAGCCAAGGGCGCGAGGTTGGAGGTCCTTCACGCAGACCCGCGTAACCTCGATCACCGTCCGGTGGTCGATATTCGGAGCAACTGGTCGCCCAGCCATCATGACCGCGACCAGCTCATTGCCGGAGGTGAGTCCCGCACCAAACTTCCAGCCGGGAGGCGGAGCGTTGTGCCGGTGATGAGCCCGTACGAACTCGCGTGCTACCGACCATTCCACGTCGCAAATCTTGAGCCCAGGATCGAGTGCCCAGGTGGGGCACTCGTCGGTGGTGATGATCTGGCGGATGCGTCCACCGGTTGAGGCCGCAAGCCACGCATTCAACTCGCGCCGGCCGAGCGTCGGCATGATGCTGATAGCGTACTCATGCAGGGATTCACAGCAGGCATCGAGCAGAAAGGAGCGGTCCTCGGCGAAGTACTCGAGCACGTCGACCACCGCTGGCTCTCCGCAGAACAAGCAGAGGTCTTCGTCCGTCGTATTCATGGAATGGATTAGGGGAAGATAATGCGCGACAGGCCACGTTTGTGGGCCTTCAGGAAGGCGGCTTTAGCGCCGCGCGTGCTCCGCGAGAGCACGAAAGTAATATACCTTATACGAGTTGTCCATTTGAGAACTCGCTTGAGGTTCATGCCACAAACGTGCAAACGTAACCGCCATTAGCGCGTGTATAAAGTACCAATGGAAGATATAGTAATTTCATTCTCCTCCATGTAGTTGTCTTAATGGGACAGAAGCTGGCACGCACGCAACTCTCTTCAGTGGTGACGACCAACAAGACCCGACGGGTAACCGCGGCTGAAGAGGCCCTGAGCAGAATCAGCGCTCGTGAGGCCATACTGAATCCGCATATTGATATACTGAATGCGATTTGCCAGAATGCGAACAACGAGCAAGAGCGGAACACATTACGCTATTGCTCGCTTCTCCTCCAGAACAGTTCATTGGAGAAGTTGGAGAGCGTCACGATCGTCGCCAAATGGTACGGAGCTCGTACCAAGACAGCGTTGGCTGTGACCGCTCAAAAGCCAACACCCCGGGCCACGTTCCAAGTTCAGCACTGTCAGTAAATCAAATCGGGATAGAAATTTCCCTATTGAGGGGCAGATGCCAAGGCGACAAGAGGCAGTTCACAGCGAGATAAAACGACTATCCCTTTACGCTGGAAATACGGTACCGGACGAGATCGTCAATCAGCTTGGCATGCGCTATGCCATAGACTCTCCGACGATTGCGCGGCTGACTCTGGCGCAATCGGCCGCGAAGGAATCGAAGCGACGAGAGAAAGCAAAAAAAGGACAGCGATTCACGCGTAGACTCCTCGTCGCCGCGCTGGTCCGCGAGCTTGCAAATGACGATGCGCTTCGGGTAGAAGCAGCCAGGTTCTACCTGAAGCACATCGAGTTTTTCTCCGACGAAAACAAAGACACAAGGAGACTCAAGCTCGGCTTAAATGTCGATGCAGAGACCTATGCCCTCTGTCAATCGCTCCCGTACAGCATCGTGGGCAAGGGAAGTGTCAGCCTGCTGTATCGGGTGATGGTGTATTTCTTTGCCGTAAAAGAGAAGATCATGCCGGCACCGCCTGTCTCGAACGTCGTCCGGCTAGCCGATCTACCTGATTCATCTATCCCGCCGTATGACCCACGCCGGCCTTTGCCCGATCGGATAAACGGCAAGGATGTTGGTTCCCCTACCGCGCTCTCGTTCGATTCGGATGGTAAAGACGAGCTGGTGCACCTGGGTGCGGTCTTCAAGAGAAAGAATGTGGGCGTCATACGCGCATTGATCAAGAGTGTTGCCGCCGACGCGGACCAGCTCGAAGGCGTGAAGAAGTTCTATCGGCATGAGTTCGTTAATAAGGAACCTGCGGAGGGACGTGTGTTGATTCGCTTGAATCTAACCAAGGAAGAAAGGTCCCTGCTCGACCATCTGTCCTACTCGATTATGGGAGATTTCAATCGCAGCTTGACGGCACGGTGCATTGTCGGATACTTCAACAAGTCGGGGGATAAACGACTCAGCAGCTAAGAGACGTCTTTCTTTAGCAATAAAGGAGGAAATCTCAGACGTAGTAAGGGCGCCCTTAAACGGGTGCCCTTAACGTTTTAGTTCCGGCAGCCTCCGCGATGCATCGTCCAAGACCGAGTAGTACGCGGAGATCGAAGCGATCTTGTCCGCATAGAGGCTTGCGGCAATGTACTTCTGTGCTAATTTCGCCGCGGCCTGATCGTCGGCTGGAGTGTGCACCAGTCGGATGTTCTCGTAGGTCTGCGTGTTGGCGAACATCATGCGGTCGCTGAATGCATAACGCGTATCCAGACGATGACCGAGTTGGATGTGCGCCAGTTCCAACCGAAGGCCCCGAAATCCGACGTCGAAAGCGGGATGTTCGGTGACTACCGGAAAGTCGGCCAGGGTTGAGCAATCCTCAGCGGCGTGAAGTTTCGGTTGTCGAGAACAGGGCGAAGCACGTTCCAGAACTGCAACGTCTCGAAACGTGCCTTGGCGATTTATCACTCGTCGAGAACGGAAACACATTCGTCCCGAGCCTCAAACGTGCCGCGTGGAGGACTGCGCCGACATCGTGCGTCCGCACGACAGACAGAACCACGCCTTTGCGTTGTTACCGCGGAACTCGGCTGATCGCAACTCGACGATTTCCAGCGCAGGCTCGATGGCGAGGGTGACCTCGCGTGCCGAGCGGCGCGGCGGACCGACATCGCGTGCCGGGCCTTCAGTACTGCCGATCAAGCTTAGCCACAAGCCGCCCGGCGCCAGTGCGGCGGCGACCTGTGCCGCGAACCGCTGCTTTTCGCCTGGTTCATCGAATACGTGAAAGCAACCGCGGTCGAACACGAACTGGAACGGGCCGTCGTGCGGAGGCGCGGCGAGAAAGTCCCATGCAGCAAAGCGGCAGCGCAGAGCGCGTCCCGCCATCTTGGCGTGGGCTCTTTCAACGGCTAGCGGCGAGATATCGACTCCGAGTACGTCGAAACCGCGTTCGGCCATCCAAATTGCATTCGTGGCAGTGCCCGCCCCGATCTCAAGCGTCGGACCTGGCGTGACCGCGTTCGAAGTGACGAACTCGACGAGCAAAGGCTCTGGTTGGCCGGTGTCCCAGGGCAGCTGTCCCGAGGCGTAGCTCTCATTCCATGATGGGTGCGGCATCACGATACGAGTTTAGCTCCATCCGCAATGGCGTTAATTGACCCGCCCCGTATTGCCGCAATCACCCAAAACACCAGATTCGCCGCGCTGGGTGCATTGGTGATTTATCACTCGCCGAGAACCGGATTGTTGGACGGAGGGCCGTTATCAGAGCAAATAACAAGGCAAATGCTCTGGCTGTCTGTTAGCCGGGAAAGCGCTCTGAGCCTACCCACAGTTGAGCCAGATCTCTGAGGTGGTCTTTGTATAGGCGTGTTACCAAGTAGTTCTTCCCACCCTTTACACGCAGCCTGTACTCTCCCGTCGGTAAAGGTTGGATCTCCTCCACGGCCGAAATATTCACGACGACCGAGCGGTGGATACGAATAAAACCGTAGGGTTTGAGCTTCTCCGCCATGGAGGAGAGAGACTCGCGCAGCAAATAGGGATTCGGCCGGTGCTGCAACGAAACGTAATTACCTTCGGCATGCACTGCCACGATCTCAGCTAAATTCAAGAATGAGATTCTACCGTTTGCCTTGCACGCGATTCGGGTCGCGTGTCGTTTTGCTATAACGTCCAACTGCTGCAAGGCTCGGATGAGGTTCGCAGCATCAACTCGGGTTACGGGAGGCGTTGCTGTGTCTGCAGATTCGTAGAACCCATCTTCTGCTGTCGATTCAAGTGTGTACTCCCATCTGCTCTCGGTGGAGCAAATCATATCGCCCGAGGGTGGGGTAGCCGAAACCTGCCCATTAGCGTGAGCTTGTTGAACAAACATCTCACGTGCAATCGTCTTCTGGTCCTGAATCTTGCGGGCTTTCACGATGGAACCTCGCATTGCCCCTCGTTTCGACTTCGTGCTACCCGAAGCGAGACTAACGAATTTGCTGCTTCTACATGAATTGGTCCTACATAGCCGGGGCAGCGGATCCGTCTGACCATCTGCCCACGGGAACGATAAACACGTCGATTGGTTGAGCGCCTTTGAATTGTGGAATCAGCATAACCGGTGATTTCGGCAGATCGGCACCCCAAGCCTTGCCGTCAAGGGGAGGCGCATAAAACATCAAATGGGCTAAGTTGTGCCCATTGTCATCGGTGAGATAAGCTTCCTTCGACATCATGTAACTCATTGCTCCGGGTTCGAGCGGGGGCAGTCCACCCTTTTCGAACGCTGCCTTGTTGCCCTCGATGATCTCGGCCTTTGTTCGCCCTGCCAAAACCAGTTCTGTTCTCTTAAGAGTAGTCGGCAACACGGATCGCGCGGCTGGCGGATTGAAACAGATCGGGCCGCGAATTTTGGGATTCCAAAATTCCGGAGCGTCGGAAGGCGACATCCACCCTCTCTCGACAACACACACAAAACCATTCTTGCCTTCGACGGCAGTTTCGTAGCCGTGACGTCCGAGGACCAGAATCTTTGCCTCGCGGGATATGGCTTCCGGCGCCGCGCTTCGAGCCAACGCAATTTCGGCATTTCGGTCCGCCATGAGGTATTGATCGAGCGGCGCCATGTTCGAATAGGCTGTCACGGGCGCTTGTGCCTGCCCTTGCTTCATCCCAATGAGCCTATGGATCAGAACACAACTTAGACAAGCTACCGTTACCAAGCTTTTTCGGGTCATCGTTTTCCCCTGAGTTATAGCCGTCGCCTGAGCTCATGCTTCTTCAACATCCGCCGTCCGCCTCTCCAAGATTGACGTGGCACCCGGAGAGACTTCAGCCACCCCACGATATTTCTGATACCCACTTCCCACACCTTCACATCTTGAGCATTCTTTGCTAACGATCCGTAGCCCTCGACCATCGCGACCAGAAAGCTGGCAGCCTCGTCTGCGTTCAGGTCGCGGCGAACTGTTCCTTGGGACTGCCCTTTCCGCAAAAGGGTAGCAACTCCTTCCTGCCAGGCAAGGAATAGCCTCTCCAGTCGCTTGCGGAATTGCTCGTCCAGCGAAGACATCTCTTGTGACAAATTGAGCAGCGGACAACTGGCTCGAATTTCTGCGGGCCGGGCTGGTATCCGCTGGACAATGCCGATCAAAATGTCGATGGGTTGCCCGTCACTAAGCAGAGGGCGCAACCACCTGTCGCTGACAAGTTTTGCGATGACCTCGTCGACGATGGCATACCCTAAAGCTTCCTTACTGTCGAAGTGGTAATAGAGCGCGCCCTTTGTGAGGTTGGTGGCGGCGAGAATTGTATCGATGCCGGCACTCTGGAAGCCTGATCTGCGGACCTCCCGATAAGCCGCTTGAAGCAAGCGTTCCCGTGTACGCTCAGGATCACGGTCCCTTCGCGTCCTCTCGTGACTGCTTAACATACCGACAAGTATGTATGTTAACCATTTCTATAGTCAATCGAAATGATCTGCCTGACTCTTGGCCGCACAGTGTTCTCGAATTTCGTAACCTCTCGCCAAGTTTGGGTATGAAAAGTTGGAGAAACAGTCGCTCTGGTCGTTTTGGTTCGTCCCAAGTGATTGTTCATCCGCCACTCGTCTTCTAACTCCCAAATGTCGGGCCTGTTGTGCCACGTAGCGTTCGTGAACATGGAACACCGCATGCTTCCTCAGTTATCACTCAGCAGGAATTTGTGGGGTTGTGAGCCAATTCTGCTCTGCACTGCTGGAGCGCCGAGTGGTATGTGACGCAAGTCGCCAGTCATCTCGCCACGGCGACTTTCATCCGAAGAAAAGAGCGCAAATGAAGACGTTAAGGAAGTTGCGCAATTTTTGGATACCGTGTGTTACGACGATTGTTCTGGGATGCTTCAGGGATGCGTTCGCTCAAACGAGCTACAGAGTTACCGGTTTGGGTGTTCTGCCCAATCGGAATTTAGGTTGTGCCATGGGCCTCAATGATCGCGGGTGGACGGAGGTCATGGAGGGAACCCTGGCAGCGGGCACGCGGCAACACTACTGGCCGATATTGAAGAGGCGATGCGGCAGCGCGGCATGCGCCCCAACGGACCGCCGAAAGTCTCGCTCTCTACACCCAGGCCACCCTCCAAGGCCCCTTCACCGAACGGAAACAGTTGCGAGTTACAGACCGCACGTACGTTTGCGGGCTTACACCACACAGGACCGCAGCGTCCCCAAAGGAACGGAGGCGGGGCGCAAGCAGATGGATTTAATTTCAGGAGGCAAGTATGTGGAAACTCATTCGCGGTAGTCTCGTTATAGCCTTGATATTCTCAGGCGTAGCAGGCTTTGCGCAAAACACAAATTCAGGTGACATTCGCGGTACGGTTACGGATACTACGGGAGCAGTGGTTCCGGGAGTAACTGTAAAAGTCGATGACGTCGACAAGGGAGTTACCCGCACCTTTACGAGCGATGGAGCAGGTTTGTATGACACCGGTCCGATCGTGCCTGATCGTTACCTTCTTACCTTCGTAAGAGATGGTTTCCACACGTATGTGCGTGGCCCCATCACCTTGGCGGTAGGTATCCAGGCAGTCGATGTTCAGTTGACGGTAGGAGCTACCACGCAGGAAGTGGTGGTGAAGACGGATGTCCCGCTGCTGACCCTGGAATCAGGCGCCCAGGAGGGGACTCTTGCGTCGCAGACCATATCGCAGTTGCCGCAGGTAGGCGCAGCCTGGGAGAACTTTGTCATCCTGATGCCCGGCGCATCCGGTGCGCCTGAGAATCAAACCTCCTTCAATGCAGGTCAAGCTGCATCGATCAACGGCAACCTGCCGTATGCAAACGTACTGGCTGATGGCGCTACCACCACTCTGCCAATGAGTCAGAATTCCGACGTTACCATTTTTGAGACCACGGCAGAGGTTAAGGTCAGCACGAGCGCCTTTTCGGCGCAATATGGTATTGGTGACATCATTTACAACCAGATCACCAAAGGTGGCACCAATCAGTTTCATGGCGCCGGTTACGAATATTTCCAGAACGATGCGCTCAATGCAGCGCCCTATAACTTCGGCACTAAAACTCCGGTGCCGGTTCTGCGTTATAACAACTTCGGCTTCGCTGTCGGCGGCCCCATTTTGCGCCACAAGATGTTCTTCTATTTCGACTTCGACAAAACCATCAATAACGGTGGAGCGTCCACTAAGTTCAACACCATGCCCAGCGATGCCCTGAAGAATGGAGACTTCACCGGTACAGGCCTGCCCACGCTCTACGATCCAACGACACAAACGACTCAGCTAACAGGCAGCCACACTTACACCGGGTCGCAATACCCGAACGGAGCGCTCACAGTAGCCTGCCCCTGCGTTATCCGCAAATCCTTTGCTGAAGAGTACGGCAGCGGCAACGCACTTCCTGCCGGTATGGTTAGTTCTGTTGCTAAAGCCATTCAGAAATATTTCCCTGAGCCCAATACCCCAGGGCAGGTGACCTCGGGAGTGGCACTGAACAATTTTGTTTCCAGCACTCCCAATAAGAATCCGTTTACCAAGTTTTTCGGCCGTTTGGACTATGACATTACACCTTCCAATCGGCTTACTCTCTCCGAGACGGAATCCGATAATCCTGGCTACTCCAACGGCATTGGGATCTGCCCCATCCAATGTCAGAGCCAGGACGTAAGCCGCGATAATGCGCAGGTATCGGACGTGTGGACCTTCGGTCCAAGCTTGATCAATGAAGCCCGTCTCGGCTTTACTGACCAATTGAACTTCTTTGTTCCTCCCACGCTGAATCAGGGCTTTCCTGCAAAACTGGGGTGGCAATTTGCCAAAACTGACAACTTCCCCAATGTGACCATCAACAACTTTTACGGCCTCGGCGCGGCCACTAACGCGGTCTATAAGGAAATGGTCTTCGATCCATCCGACGTGGTTTCGCTGATCCGCGGACGGCATGTTCTGCACTTCGGAGGCGAGTTTCTCATCAATCGGGCCGACTCTACGGCCTGGGGAAACATCAATGCCGGGAGCATGACCTATAGCGGTTACTACACCTCTGCCGGCGGCCAAGCCACAGCTGCTTATGACGGCCAGTCCTATGCGGATTTTCTATTGGGACAGACGCAGTCATGGAACGCGAAAGTGACACCTGAATTCGGGGGAAGATGGAAGAGCCCGCAGCTCTTCGTTCAGGACGATATCAAGTTGCGTCCAAATCTGACCGTTAACCTGGGTCTGCGCTACGAGATCGAAACAGGCTGGTCAGAGGAACATGGCAATATGGCAGCATTCGATCCGGAAGTAGTGAACCCTGCCAATAACTCCCTTGGCGCCATGTGGTATGGCTTCAGCAAGGCGCATGGCCGCACCACACTTCAGGCCCCCAAGTACAACATTGTGCTTCCGCGCGTTGGGTTCAGCTGGCAGCCCAAGGCGAACACGGTCATTCGCGGTGGCTTCGGCATCTATGCGGCTAGCTGGAGCCTAGATACCTACGGCGGCGGAATGGGCAACGCCTTTGGCAGCAGCGGCAGCTATACCGACACGACCAATGGCGCTTGCCCGGTTGTGCAGCTCGACGCCGATGGAAACACTCCTGATTCTACCGACCCAAGTTGCGGTACTGGCGCCAATAACTCGGCAACCGTAAACGGGAGGTATCTCACCTCGCCGACGACTCCTGATGCGCAGAATGGTCAGAGTCCTGCCTACAATCAGTACCACTCGCCTGTTCCTACCAATTACCAGTGGACCATGGCTATACAGCGGACGCTTGGGACAGACATTGTCACGGAGTTAGCCTATGTCGGCAACCACGGGACGAACCTGAATTACGCCGTGGATATCAATCAGGTCCCCGAGGGTAAGCTCGGCCCGAACGATTTGGCCGACAAACCGTATCCACTGTTTAATTCCATTGGTGGAAGCGGAATAGGAGCTGGAAGCACCAACAACGCCATATCGAACTACAACGCTTTGCAGGCCCAGATCACAAAGCGCATGACCTACGGGCTTGAGTTCAACGTCAACTACACATGGTCCCACTTCCTGAGTGATCAGGACTCCGCAGGATGGGCGAACCGCGAGGGTTTTCAGAGCTACCAGAATGCATTCAATCCGGCAGACAACTACAGCAATTCCAACTTCGATATTCGAAATATGTTCAAGGGGCAGGCGATCTACCAACTACCGGTCGGTCATGGAAGGATGTTCCTGAATAACAACCAGGTGCTTGATTTGCTGGTTGGCGGCTGGCAGACTGCGGGTACCTTTGTTGTCCAGGGCGGCAACCCCGTGAGCATCACCACCGGGAGTAACAATTCCTCTAACAACCAATCCGGGAACAATACGCAGTTTGCGAACCTCGTGGGTAACTATCATTTGCAAGGCGGCACGAAATCTCGCTTGAAGGAGTGGTACAACCTCAATGCGCTGGCGGTTCCGGCTCCATTCACCTATGGCGACTTCCGAAGAAACATCGTGTATGGTCCGGGGCTGAGCGTAGTGAACTTCTCTCTGGGCAAGAGCTTCGATATCTGGCGTGAGAAGGGTGTCCAACTGCAGATTCGCGGCGATGCCACGAATGTCCTGAACCACCCCAGCTTTGGGCAACCAGGCAACAACGCTATCGGCCAGGGCCAGTCCGCACAGATCACCACCACGACCATCGGCGGCAGAAACATGCAGCTCTACGGACGAATTTCGTTCTAGGCCCCCCTGCGTCACTTGAAGAGGACGGCGCAACCGCGCCGTCCTTTTCGTATTCTGGACAATGTGTATTTTGTGTGTCCCCGGTATGATGGACCCTAATCGGGGACGGCCATTAGCCTGCCGCCCTCACACATTGAGGCCCAGTCAGGATCTCGTCCACCAGCATTGCGACAAGGTAAACCCACACTGCAGTACCGTTGTACGTGGCCCACCGAACTTCGATTACGTCATCGTCCTGGATGTCCACGTTCCCAGCAAAGCCACGGCTCCCATAAACGCATCCCCAATTTTGCCGGGGCGCACAGTTACTTGGTCAATTTGAACGGTTTTTGCCGCACTGCGGTTTTCTCTAGAGGACGGTCACATTGGCCGTTGTGCTGACGACTGGGTTCGCAGGCCTTTATTCTGCCCTATTCCGATTCGATCACCGGCTTTGTGGTTCTTTTCGTTGCTGTCACCGCCCTGTCTTCGTGGTTCATAACATCCACCCCTCGGCTGTCATACTTTGGAACGCAGGTCGCTGTGGCTTTCTACCTCATCAACCTGGACGGATTCAAAATGCAGACCTCGCTCGCTGTCGCACGAGATCGCGTCGTCGGCATCTCGTTGGGTCTCTTCATCATGTGGCTGGTGTTTGGTCAGTTATGGGGTTCGCCGGCCGCCATTCAGATGAAGAAGACGTTCATCTCCAATCTCCGATTAGTAGCGCAGTTTGCAAGAGAACGGATCTCAACGGATGCGAAAACTGCAATCGCTCGGAGCCTTGCTCTTCGCGAGACAATCAACAGCAATCTCGATAAGGCACGGGCTCTCGCGGACGGTGTTCTCCTCGAATTTGGGCCTTCCCGCGAGCATGACTTAGCATTGCGTGATCGCATTCGGGATTGGCAACCGAATTTGCGTATGATCTTCATCACCCGCCTTGTTTTGTGGAAGTACCGTGCTCGGCTGCCCGGTTTCGAGTTACCGGAAGCAATCCACCCGGCGCAGGATGAGTTCGACAACCGCTTGGCCAAGGCCCTGGAAGGAGTGGCCGATCGAACGGAAGGGAATGAATCGACCCAAAAGCAGGATTTGTCAAAGGCTTATGCCCTGCTCGAACAAGCGGCATGGAAGGCCTCGTCGAAGCCCCAAAGCCAGTTCTCGCCGCAGATAAAGTCGTTTCTCCTTCTTTCGAGCAGGATCGCACTTCTGGCAGACTCCTTGGAAAAGCAAATTTG
>Ga0210396_10003374_pt1 | contig 15925 bp, 18 predicted proteins | sample IncBWH17OmetaG_FD_155466 | JGI IMG/M metagenome (GOLD analysis project Ga0210396, IMG submission 155466) | Forest soil microbial communities from Barre Woods Harvard Forest LTER site, Petersham, Massachusetts, United States - Inc-BW-H-17-O ... | reverse complement strand
TATCCAGATTGGATTTCGCTGTTAACTCGATTTCGATCCCTGTTATCCGATAACTTTACCCTGTTAATTTTCTTAGGGAATTTGGTGAAAAACCGCTGCGGCACAGCGGCTTCTACGATGTAAAAATGCCACTAAGGCCTAAAAAATCGCGAACCTCCCTGTTAAATTCCCTGAGAACAGGGAAATATTCAGTGGAGACCACAGGTTCGATCCCTGTCGTGCCCACCATTTGGTCCTTCCAAGCCGGGCAATTTCCAGTCGGGTTCAGACAGGCCTCCTTGTGCCGGGATTTCCGCTATCCGTTCCGGCTTCTTTTGGTCTCTGCGGACGGCTGTTGTCTCTGGCGGCGATTTTGGCCGCCCTGTCTCCGCATACTTATACTTATTCTGAAGCTTCTGAAGCGGAATGCCCGGTCGCGCGTGAAGCTCATTCCCCAACGGAATAAATCCTATCGCCTCGCGCTATCTGCAGCGGCGCCGGCGAATGAGCGATGGTTCGGCCAGCTCGTTCATTACCAAAGGAGAAGAGAAATGATCAACGGATTCTCGCTTTACGAAACTGCCACCGCGCCGGCTGCCTCTGCCGAGATCCTGAACAGCGTCCAGGAGGCGTGGGGCTTCGTGCCCAACCTGCACCGCGTCCTCGCCGAGAGTCCGGCGGCGCTCGAGGCCTACAGCACGCTGTGGGGCATCGCCGAAAAGACCAGTTTCACACCGCAGCAGCGCAATATCGTCTATCTCGCCATCATCTACGAGAACGAATGCACCTATTGCATGGCCGGCCACACCAACCTGTCGCGCATGGCGAAGGTCGACAACGCGGCGATCGCGGCAGTCCGCGAAGGCCGCCCGATCGCCGATGCAAAGCTCGAGGCATTGCGGCAGTTTGCCGCCAAGATCACCCGTCAGCGCGGTGTGGTGAGCGAAGCCGACGTCGCCGCCTTCAAGGCCGCGGGCTACGACAATCGGGCGGTGCTCGACGTGCTCGTGCTCGCCGCGACAAAGCTCATCTCCAACTACACCAACCATCTCGCGCAGACGCCGAACGACCTCTTCATGAAAGGTGCCGAATGGACCGCGCCCGGCAAGCTCAGGCCCGCCGCCTAAAGCGAGCCGTATTCGAACCGTCCAACCGGCGCCAACATCGACGCCGCGCGTCGGCTCACATTCTCGATGGCGGCAACGCCGGTATAGAGCTTGGTCGCGTTGCGAAGCGCAGGGATCGTGTCGCTCACGGAAGGCCCCTGGCCTCGATTTCCCGAACGAGCTCCAGCGTCGGCCCGGCAAGGTTTCGGCTTGCAATATCCGGCGCAAACACGGAATCCAGGCTGTCGCGGCGCCTCAAGACCGTTGTGTGCGGGCAATGGGTGCGGGAATTGCACAGGCGCTCCTTGAGCCTTTCGCCATTCCCGATCAGCCGCGGCGGATCGAGCACCGACCAGGCCAGCAGAATCGGCACGTCGAGGTTCAGGATGCCCGGAAACGCCGACCGCTCGTCATATTTGCTGGCGTCGGCGCCGAAATAGGATTTTTCGGCGTCGCTGGCATCCGCGCCTGAATGGTAGATGCCCGACACCAGCACCGCGGCGGCGACGTCGGAATCGCGCTCCTGGAATTCCCGGTGCGCGAGAAAACTTGCCACGTGAAAGGCGCCGACCGAGTAGCCGACGGCCACGATCTCGTCGCGGCTGCCGCCGAACAGGTCAATGTTCTGGTACACCCATGAGATTGCGGCGGCGACATCTTTGGCGCCGGAGGGCCACGGGTTTGCCGGCGCCAGCCGGTAGTTCACCCTCACACCGACCATTCCGTGGCGCGCGGCAAAACACATCGCCTGATCCTGGGCCGCGCCGGTAGCATCGGGCGTCCGGCTTTCGCCGGCGAAACTTTCTCCCGCCACGAACACCAGCACCGGACGCGGCGATGTCTCACTGATATCGCCGGTTGCGACGTCGAGCACGTTCAGATCGCTCTCGCCATATCTCAGGTTGCGGGAAAACGTGACGCCTTCGCATGAATTCGGTTCATCCGCCGCGGCGTTCGCCGGCGCAGGGTCCGAACCGTCGAGGGCTAATCCAGCCTCCACCAGGTGAGCCGCGATGTCCGGCAAAGCGGGCTCGGGGGCACGAACGGGTGTGCCCATAATCGCGCCCAGCAGGAAACAGACGAGGTATCTTGTCATCACAGACCACGCACGAGCAGGGCGCGGATACACGGATTATCGCCGAGCCGGATCAAGAGTCGATCCCGATTTTTGTCGATTTGACGGCATGCCCGTCCCGCCGATCGTGCCAACCATGCGCCCGGGGAGACCGATTCGGACCCCATGGCGGCTTACATCAGACGGATATCATCCGGTGACCGGTCGTAGCGATCATGCCGGCCGTCAACATAGCGGATCGAGGCCGCCAGGTCGTCGGGATCGGCGCCATCAAGCGAGGCGACCGCGATAAAGTAGAAGCGGCGGCCGCCGGGCCCGTATTCTCCTCTGCCTGCGGTGCGGACGCCACAGGTTTTGCAAAAGCGGTAGTGCAGGTTTGCGGGACGTCCTGGCGGCGTCCACTGATATTCCGACTGCGCGTCTTCTCCCGCAATCTGGCGAAACCGGTCGGGACTGACAAGCACGAACCAGGCGCGGGCCTTGCTGCAGATCGAGCAATTGCAGCGGTTGGTGCCTTCGCGGAGATCGATCTCGGCTTCATAGCGAACGGCGCCGCAATGACAGCTCCCGGCATAGGTCTTCAAGGACATTGATCATCCTCCATTATGCTGCGCGCCCAAATCAATTATCGGATCGTGGGCAGCGTTGATGCGTGAGTTCGCTTGATGGTCGTAGCCGGATTCTAGGCGACGCCGTGCGGGCGGCGGCTAGAATCCGAACTGCGTTGCTGTCCGCGCGCCGCAAGGTGGGCCACGAGCTTGTTCATCGTGCTGTTCCAACCCTTGTCATGACCGTCGCGATCGGCCGCCGTGGGCAGGCCCTCCTGACGCAGCTTGAGCTCGGTCCGCCCATGCAGATCGCGGAGTTCCACCGTCACCAGCGTTTCGCGCCGGTCGCCCTCCGCGCTGCCCCAGGTGAAGGCAAAACTCTTGTTGGATTCGATCGCTTTGAAGATGCCGGCGATCCGGATGATATTGCCATCCGGCAAATGCATGATCAGGCGGTAGCCTCCGCCGACCCGTGGTTCGAGCAGGGGTACGTCGCAGTGTACGCCTTCCGGGCCAATCCATGACGCCCATTCCTCCCTGTCGAGCCATGCGTTGAAGATTTCCGCAGGAGTCGCTTCGAAGATGCGCGTGATCTCGAGCACGGGGCTTTCGTCTTTCGTGGTCACGATTTCTTGTCCTTCCTGGTTTGCTTGAGGCGAACGTCCAGGCGGTCGAAGCTTGCGCTCCAGAAGGCGCGGTGGAAATCGATCCACTCCGCCGCGCCGGTCAATGCCTCGGGCTTGAGGTGACAACGGCGATGCTTGCCTTGTCGCTGGTTGGTAATGAGCGAGGCTTCCTCCAGTACTTTCAGATGCCTCGAAATGGCAGGCGGCGAAATTTTGAACGGTCCAGCCAGTTCGCCGACGGTCGCGTCCCCCTTGGCAAGCCGCGCGACAATGGCCCGGCGGGTCGGATCGGCAAGGGCTGCAAAGATCTGGTTGAGGTCATTCATTTAACGTGTATGTTAATTCAAATATCGGTTAAGTCAAGACGTATCGCCTTCGTCGTGCGGGCAAAGCCAACGGGTCGCGCCAACGCGCGCCCGGACCGTCTGAAGCCTTCGTTTTTGGCCGCTCAACCCTTGCGCCGGAGCACGGCCGGCGGCACATTTGATCGCAACGCGCGGCAGGCAAGGCCGCCAAGAACGACAACCAAGGGACGGCGATGGCGGCCACGCGGATCGATTGCGATATCCATCCGGCCGTGGGTGGAACCCGCACCACCTTGTTGCCCTACCTCGACGACCACTGGAAAGAGCAGGTGGTAAGCCGGGCCATCGACGGTCTCGATCTCACCAGCTATCCGCCGAACATGCCGCTGTCCGGCCGGGCCGACTGGCGCCCCGCCCATGGCAAGCCCGGCAGCGATCTGGCGATGGTCCAGCGCGGCGCGTTCGACGAGCTAGGCGCAAGCCACGCGATCTGCAATGTGCTGTACGGTGCGCAGGCGGTCTACGATCCCTACATGGCCGCCGCCTTCTGCAAGGCCATCAACGACTGGATCGCGGCCGAATGGCTGTCGCGCGATCCGCGGCTGCGCGCCTCGATCGTGCTTCCCTTGCAGGCGCCTGATCTCGCCATCGAGGAAATCGAGCGCCGCGCCGGCGACGACAGGTTCGTTTCGGTATTGGTGCTGGTCCAAGGCGAGAGCCTGCTGGGGCGGCGGCACTACTGGCCGGTCTGGCAGGCGGCCGAGAAACACAAATTGCCGCTCGCCATCCATGCCGGCAGCCAGTACCGCCAGGCGCCGAGTTCGATCGGCTGGCCGTCCTATCGCTACGAATATTATCTGGCCGAGGCGCAGGCGTTCCAGGCGCAGGTGCTGAGCCTGATTTACGAGGGCGTATTCGTGAAACTCCCCGGCCTCAAGGTGGTGCTGATGGAATCCGGCGTCAGCTGGCTGCCGGCCTTCATGTGGCGCGCCAACAAGACCTGGCGTGGCGTCCGGGTCGAAGTGCCCTGGATCGATCGCGAGCCGGCGGCGATCATGCGCGACCACATTCGCCTGACCACGCAACCATTCGACAGCCCGCCCGATGCCAAGGGCGTAGCCGACATCATCGACATGATCGGCTCGGACAAGATGTTCCTGTTTGCTTCGGATTATCCGCACTGGCAATTCGACGGCGACGACGCGATCCCGCCGCATCTGCCGGCCAGTCTGGTTTCGCGCATGTGTGCCGACAATCCGCTTGAAACCTTTCCGCGGCTTTCGCTTGCCGCATGAATTTAAGGGAGCATCGCATGAGTGATGTCATCGACCGTCCCGTGCTCGAGCAGGAAGCTTCCCCGCAAAACAGGCTCCGGATCATCGACTGCGACATTCACCCCAGCCTGCATGCGCGCAGCGACCTCAACCCGTTCCTGTCCAAACGCTGGCAGGAGCACCTGAAGACCTACGGCGATCATCTGCGCACGCCCTATATCGGCACCACGCCGTATCCGCGGTCCTCGCCGCTGCTCGCGCGGCGCGATGCATGGCCACCGACCGGCGGCCCACCCGCATCCGATCTTGATTTCATGCGCAAGCAGCACCTCGATCCGCTCGATATCGAGTTCGGCCTCTTGCAGGTGCTCGACATGTTCATCTTCTCGCAGCAGAACCTCGATTTCGGCGCCGCTATCCAGCGCGCCGTCAATGAGTGGCAGCTTGCGCACTGGACCAGTCGGGAACCGCGGCTGAAGGCCGCCATTTTAGTGGGGCAGGACGACACGGAAGCAGCCGTCGCCGAGATCGAGCGCTGCGCCAAAATCGGCCAATACGTCCAGATCAACGTGTCGCCGCGCGCCAACGAGCCGCTCGGTCGCCATCGCTATTGGCCGATCTATGCGCGCGCCGAGGCGCTTGGCCTGCCGCTCGGCGTCCATGTCGGCGGCTATGGCGGCCACGCGCCGGCCGGCGGCGGTTGGCCGTCCTACTATGCCGAGGAACACCAGTCGAATGCGCATACGATGGCGGCCACGCTGACGAGTCTGATTCTCGAGGGCGTGCCGGAGCGCTTTCCGCGCCTCAAGATCGTGTTCATCGAGGGCGGCTTCGGCTGGATCTCGTCGGCGATGTGGCGAATGGACCAGCACTTCGAACGCTTCCGCGCCGAAGTTCCGCATCTCAAGCGGCGTCCGTCCGAATATGTGCGGCAGAATTTCTGGTTTACCACCCAGCCGATCGACGAGCCGGACGAGGCGAGGCACCTGCGGTCCCTGATCGAATGGGTCGGCGTGGATCGCCTGCTGTTTTCATCGGATTATCCGCATTGGGATTTCGACGATCCGCGTTTTGCATTTCGGACGCCGCTGAGCGATGCCGAACGGAGAAAAATCTTCAACGGCAACGCGCGCGCGCTCTACAAGCTCTGATCGCTTCCCGTGGCCCGTCACATTGTCGCGCGCACCACGGATATCCCGCCCGGCGGCAACAAGGTGGTCGCCCTGGACGGCCGCGACATCGTCGTGTTCCATGTCAACGGCGAATTCTTTGCGCTGCTCAATCGCTGCCCGCACGCGGGCGCGCCGCTCGACAAGGCGGCGTGCGTCGCACGGCTGACCTCGCCGGAGCCTGGCGTCTATCAGCGGACCCGGGTCGGCGAATTGCTTCGTTGTGCCTGGCACGGGTGGGAATTCGACATGCGTGACGGGCAATCCTGGTTCGATCCGAAGCGCTTCAGGGTGCGGACCTATCCGGTTGTCATCGAGGACGGCGAAACGCTCGCCAGGGGGCCGTATGTGGCGGAAACCTTCCCGGTTCACATCGAGGACAGCTACGTCATCATCGAGACGTGAAGCCTTGCCGGTCCGCATTGCGTTACCGGTATCGGTCTTGAAGAATACGCATCCCGTCACTCGCCAGATGGCTCTCGCATGCTATAAGGCGGCCCTCTTGATCACGCCAGGTTGGAGCGAATGTCGAAGCAGTCGATGCGCGAAGAGGCCGAGCGCCTGATCCGCGAAACCATGGCCCGCAAGGCGCTGGTCGTGAAGCAGGGCAATACCCGCATCGAGACGATCTGTGGAAAGTGCGGCGCGCCAAACCGCCTCTCGGCGGAAAAGGGCGCCACGCGGGTGAAGTTTGCCTGCAAGCAATGCGGCCACAAGCAGGGGACGCTGTGAGATTACCGCCCTTGTGCCTTGCGTGGCGTTGACCGACCGCTCGCACCAGGCCATCAGCTTACCCGCCGCAAAATGGACGCGAATGACCCGTCTGCGGCATCAGGCCGGTTTTTATTCGCGAGCCGCGCATCGGATTCATTCGTTTGAGCCGCCCGAAAGAACAGCCTCGCCGCACGCAGCATGTTCGATGTCGGAACGCATCTCATGTTCCGACGTTGCGTTGCGTAGGTCTTTGCTTGGTCTTCCTTGAAGGTGATCTTGACCGCCCTTTCCGTGACGCAGTTATGGGGCAGGCCTTTGCATAGCCGGTTCCGTCAAAGCGATCGCCATGAGGTTTGAGCTTACTCAGGCACCATCGCCCGGTAGCGTCAGCCGGGTCCCCGGCCTCGCGCTGAGACTGCTTCTGTTAGCGACGGTGGCGGCGAGTGGATGGCCCGCACTGGCATCGGACGCAGGAGAGGATCCGAAGCCGGTGCAACAGCAGCCGTCTCACGAGAACGGTCAGCCTGAAGAAAATCACGACACGAAACAAACCAGGGAGCCGGAGACGGGGGCTCCGCCGACAGCACCAGGCCTTTGCGACGCGCTCGCCGCGGCGGCCGTGGCTAATGAGCTGCCGGTCGATTTCTTCACCCGCCTGATCTGGCAGGAAAGTCGCTTCAAGCCGGACGCGATCAGCCGGAAAGGCGCGCAGGGCATAGCTCAATTCATGCCGGCCACTGCGAGATCAAGCGGTCTGGAAAACCCCTTCAATCCGCTCGAGGCGATCACGAAGTCCGGTCAGTTGTTACGTGATCTGCGCCGTGAATTTGGAAATCTTGGCCTTGCGGCAGCCGCGTATAATGCCGGATCTGGACGTGTTCACGATTGGCTTGGCGGCCGTCGGCAGCTCCCGCAAGAAACGCGGGCGTATGTGCGGATTGTGACCGGTCGTTCTGCTGAAGAATGGGCGGCCGGTACCCAAGCCAGCCCGGTTGAAATGCCCTCCATCGAAGTCGCCTCGTGCGAGCTGCCAGCCTCCGCCTTGATTCCGCCGAACCCCGGGGCATCCCGGCCGAAGCCCGAAACCATCAAACCCTGGGGCGTGGAAATCGTCGGCGGGATATCGCCAGAAAAGGCGCTTGCTCGCTACCATGAATGGCAGCCGAAATACGCCGCAATCGTTGGCGACCGCGAGCCGCACGTCGTCATACGCGGAATCATCGGTCAGTCGGGAGCCGCACGGGTCCGGGTAGGCGAGGATACCCGCGGCGGGGCCGAGAAATTATGTACGGCGCTGCGCGCAGCCGGCACATATTGTGACGTGCTGCGCAATTGAATGCGATCCACTGCGGGGATGTCACGCGTTCGCGGCGATGAGGTGAATGAATTCAAGAAAGGCGCGTAGCTTGGCTGGCGCCTGCCGGCGCGAGGGATAATAGGCATACAAGGGGAAACGCTCGTCCGACCATTCGGGCAGGACCTGCACGAGCTTCCCGCTCGCGAGCCACTGGGCCAGGCCGAGTTCGAGGCTCTGAAATAAACCCTGCCCGGCTTCGCAGGCTGCCAACGCCGCCGATGGATCGTCCATCACGACGCGCCCGGCGACGGGAATCTCGACGACGTTTTCCCGCCGATGAAACTCCCAGCTGAAGGGCCGCCCGGATTGCGGGTCTCGGAACAGCAGTGCTTCGTGATTTGCGATGTCTTGCGGGACTTTGGGTGTCCCCCGGCGCGCGAGATAGCCCGGAGACGCACAGGTTATGATGCGCGTTTCGAGAATCTTTCGAGCGATCAGCGCTGATGGGTAGGGCGGCCCGAAGCGCAGCGCGAGGTCAACGCCGCCGGCCATCATATCCTCGCGATGATTGCTGACCAGAAGCTCCAATGAGAGGTGGGGATAGCGGGTTGTCAGCTCATGCAGGCGAGGTGCCAGAACGATGCGGGCAAACCACGGATCGAGGTTGAGCTTGAGACGGCCCCGAACCGTGGCACTCGCACCGGCCGCTTCTTCTGCCGCCTCTTCTATCCCCGTCAGCAGCGGTGCCACCTGGGCATGGAAACGCCGGCCCTCCTCAGTGAGGACCACGGCGCGTGGGTTGCGATCGAATAGCCTTATGCCGATCCGCGTCTCCAGCCGCGCGATGGCCCGGCTGACGCCGGACGGAGTGAGGCCGAGTGCGTCGGCCGCCCGAACGAAGCTGCCGGCTTCGACCACGGCTATCATCACACTGACACCGGAGAGCAACCGCGCATCGAACATTGATAGTGACTCCGAGTCATCTTTGTATGGACTCGGATGCGTTTGTATCAAAGGCGGGCACAATGGAAAATGAGCCTCTCGCAAAAGGAGGCTACCATGACTTTGAAGGACAAACGGATCATCGTTCTTGGTGGAACTTCGGGTATCGGCCTGGCGGTCGCGGAAGCTGCGGCAACGGATGGCGCCCAGGTGCTGGTCGCGTCCAGCGACGGCGCACGGGTCAAGCGAGCGCTTACGATGCTTCCTGCCAGCGCGGAAGGACACGTGCTCGACCTGTCGAACGTCACCGCCATTGAGGCTTTCTTTGGCGCTGTCGGGCCTTTTGACCATCTTGTCTACACCGCCGGGGAGTCGCTGAAGCTCTCGCCCCTGGCGAAGGGGGACATCGCCAGCGCCCGTCATTTCTTCGAGCTGCGCTATTGGGGCGCGTTCATGGCGGCCCGATGGGGGCACCGCCAGATCCGGACGGGCGGCTCAATCGTGTTCACATCCGGCGTTGCGGGGGCAAGGCCAGGACCGGGGTGGTCCGTCGCGGCGAGTATCTGCGGGGCGATGGAGGGGCTGACACGAGCCTTGGCGGTTGAACTGGCGCCGGTACGCGTCAACGTCGTCTCTCCAGGCGTGGTCAAGACACCGCTTTGGCGTGAGATGCCGGATGAAGCGCGGGAGTCGCTGTATGCTTCCGAAGCTCGACGCCTGCCTGTGGGACATGTCGCCGACGCGCAGGAGGTTGCCGAGGGCTATCTCTACCTGATGCGACAGACCTTCGTGACCGGCCAGACTCTGGTGATCGACGGTGGCGGCCTGCTGGTCTGATCGGTTCGCCGCTACGCTCCGCGCACTTGCCCGTGCGACGTTGACCGACCACGATCGAGCTGGAACCAGGGCCATCAGCTTACTGACCGCGATGGCGCCTCATGACCAGACGTTTGCCTGAACGGTTTCGCGGTAGCGAGGGTTGACTGGCGACCATTGATCATAGGCTCGAAGTTAGCTCCCTCGCCCGGCGATCACTACTTCGGGTGGATCATAGGAACTGTTACGGTGACGGTATAATTTCCGCCCAGGTTCTGTTTTGTAATTGTAGCGTTGATTTGGCGAGTTAATGCGTCAACGAGTCGAGTGCCTAGCCCGAAAGTGGTTTGTGCAGGATCGGGGCCGACCCCAGCATCCGAAACACTTACTGAAAAATCGTCCGAGCGGCTGCTGACCACTACGTATACGGCTCTGTCTCCACCAGCAGGTTGCGAATGCTGAATGGCATTCGTGAGTAGTTCGTTCACGATGAGAGCGAGTGGCACCGCAATGTCGTTGGGTATCGTAAGCGGAACGGCGTCAACGATAAGCGAGCACGGCCTATCGGGACTGCCTGATGCGGTTGCCAATTCCTGACAAAGATCGGTGAGGTATTCGTCAAGCTGTACCGTTCCAACGTAGTCAGATTTGTGAAGTTGGTGGTGAACCGCAGCGATAGCGGCTATGCGGGCGGCGGCATTGCGGAATTGAGATTGCGACGCGCCTGCTGTTTTAGCTTGCAGATGCAGAAGGCTCGACACGATTTGTAAGCTGTTTTTGATGCGATGGTCGACCTCCTTCAGCAGCAGGTCTTTTTGCCGGTCCTTCAGTTCAAGTGCATGTTTTGCTTTTTCGAGCTCCTGCCGCTCGTTGAGGTCGCGCAATGTTTCAAGTTCCTCGAACAGCCGCGTCCCCATTTCACAACGAGCCGCTTCTTTATCCTCCAATAGGAGCCGGGCGAGTTCCTCATGTTGGCGCAACAGCTCTGTCAAGTCGTCTTCGAGTAGGAGTTCCGGGTGCATCAACGTCCAATAATGCGCTGAACGGATAAATGTCAGCAGGCCCGCCAATAGCTCGAATTTTTCACCCCCCAAGGCAATGCGCAGGGCTCGTTTCACTCTTTGAACCCTCGCTGGCTGGAGAAAGAGTATCGTGGCCAAAGTAAATAGATCGTCGTCGTGGGAGGTCTCGGCTGAAGGCCAATCAATCGGCTTTGCGACGGATTCAAACCGGCTGAGCGCGGCGCTGACATCTTCATCGTCAGGGACGGGGCCGCTGAAGCAATCGATGACTTGTGTGATCGTCATCGCCTGCGCACTCGGATCACCGGCTGCCTGACCGAGCCCTAACAAAAAGCCGCAGTGTCGCGTAATGCAATATCGCACTTCACAGAACCGAGAGAGGTAGACAAAGAGTCGTTCCTTTAAGTGGCTTGGGATTGGGTTGTCCAAATAGGCCGCCTTCGCGAACTGCCACAATTCATGGATCACGAAAGGAGCATCAGGAGCCGAGCGGAAAAAATTTGGAACGAGGCCAAAGCGCGCCGCGACCTCACGTTCAAAAGCTTCCTGGGCGGGCTTTTGCGAACCCCTGGCGGCTGGGAAAAGGGAGGTTATACGCATGCGATGCTCCTAGGAATCAGGCGGGAGCGTGCAGCACTCTCAGTCACCGATTGCAGCCGGATACGGTGCGGTGATTTCAAAATTCTAAACCCGAGCATATCCGGGAGTCGATATAATTCGTGGTTCTATTGTATGGAGCAGCGAAAATGGCCAGGGCAGCCGGGACCAAAAGCAGCTGGTCTCAAGTGAGCAATATTGCTCAGACTCTGCTGATCGCATTTTGCCGCTTGCGACCGGACTTGAGGAGTAAGGCCGCCTCACTTGGCAGCTGAAGCATTCGATGTCGCCTATTGGCACATAGCGTCGTTTCGCTGCTATGCCACAATGCGTCGGCTATCGGGGCATGGCGGACTCTGGCAGGCCGTCCGCCCGGCGCATTGATGGGTTCGCGGCCCGGCTCAATGAAAAAAGTGACCAAATGGCCTTTATTTAAGTCAGGCAGCCCTGCCTGCATCTGTACTCGTTATGAACGTCGTTACGCCAAAATTGGAGCGTCCAATATCGCTCATTAACCTGTGCCAAACCTTGGTCCAATGCTCGGCAGGAACCAATCCCGGCCGCAGCGACTTATCGCGCAGGTTTCAAAAACCAGGAGACGGCCATGAAAATCGCAAAGATCATTTTGGCTGCTATTGCGTGCCTCATCTTCATCAGCTCGGCGGCTTCGGCCCAACAAACGCGTTCGGGAATGATCACCAAAATTGACCGGATCCATGGCACCGTTGCGATCCAGCAAATCCAAAGCGGTACCGTTGGAGCGAATACCGGCGGCGCTGCCGAAGAGTTCAAAGCACAAGACGCCATAGCTTTGGACAAGTTGCATGCTGGCGACAAGGTCACTTATTCCGTCACCGAAACAGGTGGGAGCAAGGCGATCACCAAGCTCCAGAAACAGTAATATTCAAAAGGCCGCAATTCTTAGCGCGCTCTGAAAAACCCATCACGGGAACAGCCGGCCTGAAGCAATGAGGCTGCCTTCACGCAAGGCAGCCAATTTGGCCCACACCACATCCTCCGCGACGCGTCCGGCGCCCGCGGAGGTATCAAATCCACAGTCCGTTCCGGCGATGACGCGGCGGGGATCGCCAAGGGTTTTGGCGACGCGTTCGATCCGCTCGGCCACCACTTCGGGATGCTCGACGAAGTTCGTCGTCGAATCGATCACGCCGGCGACGAGGATCTGGTCGTCGGAGATCGCGTGCCCTTCAAGGCATCGAACTTCGTGGGCATGGCGCGGATTGGCGAACGGCAACACCAGGGCGCCAACGTTCATTCGTGCGATCAGCGGCAGGATCGTCGCAAGCGGCACGTCGCGATCGTGCGGCGCCTCGTAATTTCCCCAGCAGACATGCATGCGGACCTTGTCGCGCGGAATGTTGCGCAGCGCGTCGTTGATGGTCGCAACCACGCGCTCGACAAAATCGAGAAAATCGGACTCTGGACGATCCTGGAACGAAATGTGGTGCTCCAGTGCGAGATCGGGGCAGTCAAGCTGAAGCAGAAAGCCTTGCGCGACGATTGCTTCGTATTCGACCTGCAGGGCCCGCCCGACCGCGGCGAGATAGGCGTCCTCGGTGTCGTAGTACTCGTTGCGGATGGCGGCGACCACGATGCCGGGCGATGGCGCGGTGAGAAACGCCTCGACGAACCCGCTCTCGCCGGCGCTCGCGCGGGCACTCAGAACGTCGCGGAAATCGGCACATTCGCGCACGGCCTGTGCGGCGCCGGTGTAGCGGATTTCGCCGATAACTTTCGGCGGCGCAAAGCTGCTGACCATTTCCTTAGCCGCATTTTGTTGTTCCAGCGCCTGCTTGAACACAGGGTAGCGCTCGACATCGGCGCGCGGCCACCGCTTCCATGTTCCGCCAAAGCCGGTCATTCGGTGTTTGACGTGGAGAAAGAATCCCTCGCGCTGCTGCTCGCCATTGTTGCCGATATCGATTCCGGCTTCGATCTGTTTCGGAACGATGTCTTGCAAGGCAGCATGGCCGGCCTGCTCGATCTCTCCTGCGTCGACCGTTTCCCCACGCGCGCGCCTGGCGTATAGCCTCGTCAAGGCGGGCGGACGCGGGAGGCTGCCCGTATGGGTCGTGAGAATACGGTCGTGACTGCGTCGCATGGTTGTTCTTGCTCCAATTGAACGGTTGGCCGCGCCAGCATCGGTGATGGATGGACAACGTCAGGGATGACAACCTGTACGATCAGATCGAAGGCTGCGCCAGTTGAATCGAGTGACAAAGGCGGCGGTTCGGAGCGATCAGAGCAGTTTCTCGAAATGAAAACGGGTCAAGCCACCACCCGCCTGCTTGGTCGTCATGGCCTCGGCGACTTCGATTCGGATTTCAATAAATCCACTCTTTCGATAAAACCTGTCGGCGGCTTTCTGGATCTGGGCTGTGCTCAGAATCATCCTGTTGAATCCGAGCGCACGCGCTTCTGCCTGCGCAAGGTCCAGCATGCGTTGCGCAATTCCGGAACCGCGGTAGCTCCGATCGAGATACATCCGACGAAGCTCGGTGTCGCTGGCGCTGCGGCTTTCGATGCCGAACGTGCCGACAATCTCATCCGCGCTTTCGACGACCCAAAACGCGTTGCGCTTTGCCTCGGAAAAGACCTCGGCAAGCTGCCTTAGCTCGCCATCGATGCTCATCGCGATGTATTGCTCGAATAGCTCCTCCATCCCGGCCGGCGCGAGTTCTCGATTGATGCGCGTCCACAGCGAAGCCACCGGAGCGTAATCTGTTGTCTGGTATCTGCGGAAGGTGACGGGATGTGCCATTGCAATGATAGGTTTTCACCTGCGGTTTTTTGCCAGGATGGAGGCATTCAAATTGCCGTGTCCAGCAGCATTGAGGCACATCCGAGCGGCGTCGGGGCAACTTTCAGATGGACGGCCCTATTTTGGAACCTGCCACGCGCTAAGACCGTTGTCAGCGGTTGGGAGTTTCCTCGCCGTCCGAGGGTGAGAAGTCATGCCTTGGCTTTATCGGGCTATGCGGATGGAGTTTCGGAACAAGCCTTGGGGCCTCCTGCCTACGATGACTGTCGCGATTTATCTTGGCGAGCTCCTCTTCGCGATGACGCTTGCAACCATCTTGCTTGCTGCCTCAGCTCTTGAGCTTTCGACCGCCATTGCTCTCTTCTGTTGCGGCCTCGTGTCGTGGACCCTGGCCGAATACGTCACCCATCGTTTCGTGCTGCATGGCGTCGCCCCGGTACAGCACGGGATGCATCACGCCCGCCCGCGAGACGGCATCGACAGGATCTTCTGGCAGATATGGCTCGCCTTCACCGTCGTCTACCTGACAGCGGGAGGCGCGGTTCTGGCCGGCGTTCTCGTCGCCTACGCCTGGTATCTGTCCGTCCATTATTGCGCCCATCACAATCCCGTGCTTCTTCCGGCTTCCTTGCTGAAGCATCACCTCGACCACCACAAATTTGCGAACCGAAATTACGGTGTCACGACGAAGGTCTGGGATCGAGTTTTCGGAACAATGCTTCGATGAAATTCGCAGCGCCGGCCGATGCCTCGCTATTCGTCGCCCTGACTAACAGATTGTTTAATTTCCGTCTGGCGGGACGAGAGTAGAGTCTGCGGCGCCGCGTGACGGAGCTGTCGATGTACTCGAAAAGCCAGTTCTACGATCTCGAATTCATGTGCCGCGAGCGCGCTGCCGTTGCGAGGAAGGAAACGGAATGCTGGCTCGCCGAGGCCGAGGAATGGGCGCGGTTTCGACTGTCGTGTTCTCAGCAACAGGTTACCTCGGGCGTGCCGACTGAGTTTACCGAGCCCAAAGGTTGATATGCGGCCATCGCGCGACCCGTTCGGCCTGAGCCCGTGGCTGCATCAGCGCCACCGACCGTGGTTTTTCCGAAAAACTTATTTGTTCAAGCAAATCAATCTGATTTTAGCTGTCCAGTCCTGATCGAAGAAATTTTCCGCTTTCCCCGTCGGGCAAATCATCTCTACAAGCTCGCCCCGTCCCGTCCCAACAAAGGGGCGTTTCGCGATCGTCACGAACGTGAGGCGGGATGCGATGGACGCTGATGGCGCGCAACGACGAAGCGCACCGGAGGTGGACGGCGAAGTCGTGTGGTCCTGACGCCCCGACGCTGGAGTCAAGCTGGTGGAGGCAACTTCGCCGGCGAGGGTGGCTGCGGACTGGTTCCAGGGATGACCCGTCCCTGCTAAGCGCCCTTCACGAACGCTGCAAAAGCCTCGGCATAGTCTGGATGCCAGCGCGACAGGGCAGGGCGATTATCGACGATGTCGCCGGCCGCCCACAGAATCCGCCGCTCGTCGAGGCGTCGCGGCACGTCATTGTCCGGACACAGGATGTAAAAATCCCCGGCCGTCACTCGCTCGATCATGAAGTCAACGGTCTGTTCCGGCGTCCACGCCGCGGCCGGTTTTTCGGAGCGGCCCTTTGCCGTGAGACCGGTGAAGACAAA
>Ga0210396_10003373_pt1 | contig 15929 bp, 16 predicted proteins | sample IncBWH17OmetaG_FD_155466 | JGI IMG/M metagenome (GOLD analysis project Ga0210396, IMG submission 155466) | Forest soil microbial communities from Barre Woods Harvard Forest LTER site, Petersham, Massachusetts, United States - Inc-BW-H-17-O ... | reverse complement strand
TCATCCTATGAAAGGGGATGTCAAGGAAAAAAGCTTCTCCCCGCCCCTCGGGGAGATGCGGGCGTAGTGACTTACATCCAGCCCCACCTCATTCCTCACCTCATTCTTAGAGGGGTTATTGGTTTGGTCGCTTTGGCTCGCTGCACTTTCCCGCGGGATGCCGACCCCAGTTGCTTGTCCCAACTCGACGGTTTCATGAAGTCAATGGCGCACGACGCCGTTCGGTTCCGAAGCTACGCAAGCTAAGCGTTGGCTTCGCACCCACAAACACTCGCGAGGCTACCTGCCTGCACTCGCGCAATTCCCCCCTTTTGACATCGGCACCCACAAACACTCGCGAGGCTCGCGATTGGTTGCAGGCCGGCGCCGATATTCCGGATGATCCGGAGATTGACGTCGACCTGACGGGCCTGGATTATTTCTTTTCTCCGAAGGGACAGATTCAACTCGAGCCGAAGGACGCTTTAAAAGCCCGCGGCTTAGATTCGCCGGACATTGGCGACTGCCTGGCTATGTCCTTCAGCGAGAAGATCGCAGCGCGCAAGCTTGCTCTGCCACCGGTGCTCAGCTATCCCTGCCTTTCGGATACTGCGCGCTGGATGGCTTAATCCGCGCTGCTTCCGCCACATTTCCGCCACATCTCCGCATTGGGCAAAGGGGCGGTGTTCCCCGCGGAGCCTCACAACCGCGCTCTGCTCGCGCATTTCCGGCATTCCTGAATTAGCACTCACAAATAGTCGCGAGGCTTCCACCGTGTGCTACGGGGTGATCTCAAACACCGAACCAAAGGTTCCACTACCATCACCAATGCTTGTGCCATAGAGATTTCCTGCTGGGTCGAAGATCAAACCGGCTTCGGGGTTGGCTCCCGGATGGTCGGCGAAGGTGTGCAGCACTCTCTCGTTCCATCCGCCCTTCGAATTGGGTGTCAGCTTGAAGACGACGCCACAGCCATTGCCCGAGAAACAACCCTGATCGCCGCCCGCGAACGTCGTGCCGTAGAGATTTCCGGCCGGGTCGAAGATCAGGCCAGCAAGAGGTCGCTCTCCGTCGACACAGTTCGTGCAGAAGCTATGGAGTACGCGCTCCGTCCAGCGTCCGTCTGCGTTTGGTGTTAGCTTGAATACCGTACCTTGATTAAGGACTCCGCCCAACAATGTCGTGCCGTAGAGATTTCCGGCCTGGTCGAAGATCAGGCTACCTTCGGGCAACTCTCCGTCGCCACAGTTCGTGCGGGAGCAGAAGCTATGCAGCACGCTCTCCGTCCAGCTTCCGTCTGGGTTTGGTGTTAGCTTGAATACCTTTCCTGTCGTGCCGTAGAGATTTCCGACCAAATCGAAGACCAAGCCAGCCGCAGGTCCCACTCCGTCGCTACAGTTCGTGCGGGAGCAGAAGTTATGCAGCACACTCTCCGTCCAGCTTCCGTCTGGGTTGTGCGCCAGCTTGAAGACAGTCCCTGCACCCTCGTGGGCGCCGCCGCCGGACGTCGTGCCGTAGAGATTTCCCGCCGGGTCGAAGACTACGCCAGCAGTGGGTGTCGCTCCGTCGGTGTATTTAAACGAATGGATCACGCTCTCCGTCCAGGTTCCATCCCCCTTCGGCGTCAGTTTGAAGACCACGCCGCAGCCTTGTTTAAACACGCAAGTGCCGCCCTGCGTCGTCGTGCCATAAAGATTTCCTGCCTGGTCGAAGATCAGGCCGGCGAGGGGTTCGCCTCCGTCGTTGCCACCCGTGAACTGGTGCAGCACATTCTCCTTCCAGCTTCCATCCAGGTTCGGAACTAGTTGGAAGACAATGCCCCATTGATGAGCGCCGCCCCCAGCCGTCGTGCCGTAGAGATTTCCGGCCTGGTCGAAGATCAGGCTAGCTTGGGGGAACTTTCCGTCTTTGCCGCCTGAGAACTTATACAGCGTTTTGTATTTGCTGGCTGCGCCAGCGCCAGGCGCCAACATGAGAATTGCGATGATGATCATCAGAGCCGCGCTCGCGGCTCCCAAGAATCTCTTATAGTTCATACTGGTTCCTCCTAAATCTTGCCGATTCCAATGAAACCCGCGTGGGAATGAACCGAAATTTCCACACGCCCGTCAGTCTGTCCTTAGAGTGAAGTTCCCGCAAGTGGTCTAACGGCCCACGCATGGAAAGCGAATGAGTTACCCGCGCCTACAAACACTCGCGAGCCTAAAACAGTCCCGCGCCTTTAAAATAGAAACGGCCCGCGTCAACGGGCCGTTCCGTAGAAACAAAGTGGGGAAGGATGGTCCCCGATGAAAATTATATATGGAGCCGCCGCCGTGTTCACAATTATCGCGGCAGTCTTTGCGATCTGGTGGGCATACATTACGGCAACCTACCATGACCAACACAAGATCATAGCTTTCATCCTTACAGCGTCGGTTATTATTGCAATCGTTCTCTACTGCATCATATTTTACCGCCTCGTAGAACGCGCTAATGTCGCAGAAGCTCCATCAAGAGTCGATGCCCTCAATCTAAAATCCACACAACGTCAAGAGTCCGAACCCAAACCCGCGCCATCTGCGCCAGACGTGTCCGTGAAGGATTCTGACCCGAAACTTTACATAGAATTTCAAGATGATCGTGGCTTTACTGGCGGGGAGAGTAACGACGCCTATTTCATGCTGGTCAACCGTGGCGGCGCGGATGCACAAATCGCCTGCTTAGACTATATCCGCTTAAAAGATAACTTGATTACGTTCTCCGACATCGGATACGCCATCGCACCGGGCAGCAGTGTCAGCATATACCCAAGGATCGATTCCCACGGCATGCACCCTTCATCGGGTGACATCTTCCATGTACTTTGGCAGGAATATGAGTACGACCTCACCATGCACGAACTCGTTATACCCATCGTGGCGAGCTATCGGGATGACACAAAAAATCTATTCGAGAGCGGTTGTGAGCTTGTCTTTAATCCCAGCGAACACTTGAAGGTGAGGAAAAAGGGCCAGACGGGTGCTTTTAAGGTCGTGGACACTCCGAGAATGGCGGATTTCGCTCTGTTCGGAGTAGCCGTGGAACGTGCACTCGGGTGGCCGACCGGGACATTTATCAATGCCTACTATACTAACCAAGCTTCTGCCTACTCTTCTGCCATCGAAGCTTCTCCCGTCGCTTTGGCGGTTCAGGCTTTGGTTGAGAGCCGGCGGGTATTCGAAGGCACTGCTACAGACCTTTTGAACGAGCTGTCCTTATATGCGGACGAGCGGGCAAGGAGCCATCGCGGCTGGCCGGACTCGGGCTGGAAACTAAGTTGTGTCCTGCGCCGGCTCGCCCCGAACCTTAGAACATCGGGGGTTGAGGTTACTACCGGAGAGAGAAAGCCAGACCACAAGCGTACTCGCCTCATAAGAATTGCGAAGACTCCGTCCTATGCGTCCAGCATGTCCAGCATCGCCGAAACTCAACCCAACATGCGGACGCACACAAACGATTGGGTAGGTTCCTCGGGCGAAACACCCCAGCCGTGCTCGCGCACAAGCGCCCCAAAACCTTGCGTTGCAGACACACTGGACGCAGCGGACGCACCCGCGCAGACCTCGATGGTTCGAGGTGAAATATGAACGCGCCAGAAGTCCTCGAAGCGGTCCAAAACGCTGGTGGCTCGCTCACGATTAGCGGCGGACGAATTCGGTATGCCCTGCCCGATTCTGCGCTGTGGCTGGTCACCGAACTCAAACAACACCGGGAAGAGCTGATCGGGCTGTTGAGAGAGGAGGGAACGCCTCCACCGATGCCACCAGGTGTTCGGCTGCTCAAATGGCAACCGAAGGACCCGCCCATCGCTATCGTCCACATGGGGATCGTCAGCAACGTGCCCAAGTTCGTCGCCGCCACTCTGTTGCAGCTTCGAGCAAGGCTGGAAGGTAAGGACTCTCTCGTGGGGAATTGGTCACTGCGCGAGCTCGTCGATCGTCTGGAGCAAGTCGGGGTCGCAGTGGAGATCGAAAGCACTTCAATCTGCCTGGAGGAGCGATGAACGAAGCAGTTAAAGTGGGCGCGTCTGCCCCGTCCTCCAGCACTGCCAGGACAGTGACCGCAGCGTCAGCATCAGCTCGGACTCCTGAGTATTACGAAGATGCGGAGGAAGGGGCAAAATTCCTGCGGATCGAACGCCGTACCCTGCTGCGGATGGCTCGGGACGGCGTTATCCCCGCTCATCCTCTGGGCGATGGAAGGCGAAAACAATGGCGATTCCTGCTGTCGGAATTGGACGAGTGGATGCGTGGTCGGATAAACTCAGGCCGCCGTCCGTGTTCTCCAAATAGGAGGGATGTTCAGTGACGAGAACACGGTACCAGAAAGGCAGTTTGAAGCAAATCACACGCAAAGGTGGCCGTAGGGTTTGGATCTTTCGCTGGCGCGAGACCTCATACGGTTCCCGAGTGGCTCGAAAGGTTGTGGTGGGCTCGGTGCGCGATCTGCGCAACGAGAACGCTGCGCGAGAGGCACTCGACGGCTTGAGTCTCAACCTCAACGTCGACCTATCGGAAGGCGCTAGACCGCCGGGTCGCTTCTCAGAGCTAGTTGAGCACTACCGAAGAAAAGAACTGGCAGTTGACAACGAACGGAAGGCGTACTCCACGAAACAGTGTTACAACGACTATCTGACAAACTGGATCGTGCCGCGCTGGGGCGAATACACCTTGGCGCGGATCGAAAACGGTATTGCGGTTCACGTGGAAGAGTGGCTCGCCACGATTAAACGCAGCCGCGGTACGAAAGCAAAGATCCGCAACATCATGAGCGGGGTATGCAGTCACGCCATCCGTTACGGCTGGATGAAAACGAACCCCATCCGTGCTGTGCGGCAAAGCGCCAAGCGCGAGCGGATCCCGACGCCGCTTACGGCAGGGGAACTGCAAGCGCTGTTCGCGGAACTCGGGCTTCGCGATCGGACTCTAGTGTTGCTGGATGTGCCGACGGGGATGCGTCGTGGCGAGTTGCTGGCCATCCAGTGGCGCGACATCGATTTTCAGAAGTGGACGCTGAACATCCGAAAATCGATCTGGCAACAACATCTGGGTCCAGTGAAGACGGAAGAGAGTGAAAAGACAATGCCCCTGGATGAGGAGATGATCGCCGATCTTTTGCGTTGGCGCGCCGAAACGCCCTACGCCCAGGACGACGATTGGATCTTCGCCAGTCCACGCATGGTTGGTCGTCAGCCACTCTGGCCCGAGGCCATCATGCGCAACTACATCGCTCCTGCTGCTAGTCGCGCCAGCATCAGCAAGCACATCAATTGGCATGTCTTCCGCCACACATTCTCGACCTTACTGGCCGAGAACGACGAGGACGTGAAGACTGTGCAATCGCTGATGCGCCACGCCAACAGCAACATAACCATGAACATCTACACCCATGCCGTAAGCACCAAGAAGCGCCGGGCTCAAAGCAGGGTGGTGGAGATGATTCTGCCGCGGGACAGGAATGCCCAAGTGGCGGTGGCCACGGGAGGTACGGCTTAATGTGTACCTTCTTGTGTACCACGCCTTTTCAGCAACTCCTGCTAAGCTGTTCAAATGAATGGCGGGGACGACGGGACTCGAACCCGCGGCCTCTGCCGTGACAGGGCAACAAAACGAGATGTAACTGATGGACATTAAACGGTGTCGGCAGGCACTGTTGGCGTTCTAGGTAAGCGAAAGGAAGCGGTATCGTCCCCTTAATGTACCCGGGTTTACGACATGCCCTCACACGATCGTGCGACGAGTGAAACCTGTTGGACGTACGATTCCTGGGTGTTCACCGCCAAATTGCGGATCTGCATGTCCTCGAGCATGCGTAGCCGAAGAGAAGTCATTGGAAGGCTTCTTTGTCAGTTTCACGACGAGTTCTGAGCATGTGGTTGCCTCTTGCAGTGCGGTGTGATCGCCTTGCAACGGCGGTGGCCTTCAGGAATTTATGAGAGTAATCACGATACCAGGAATCAGAAGGAGTGCGGTTGAAGCCCTCTTGGGCACGACCAACTCGTGAAGTGGGCGATATGGAGACAAAAAACGCCCTTGGCTATAAAAGACGTTCCCAAGGGTTAGGCAAACACAATAATCGAAGCGGCGGCCGTGTCAGTTCGTTTTTGATTTCAGTGCGGCTTCGGTGCATTTTATTGCCGTACAAGAAAGCCAACGAAGTTGCGGCATATGGTAATGAACCCAGGCGTTTTTCGTTTTTGTTCTTCTCAACTTTGGTGGCTACCCGCAAGAACCACTCTGCGATTCGCGCAGCCCCACAACGGCTCAGTAGAGTATACGATGAGGCCTCTTGGCCAGAGGACGAAGACCAGTGCGGCCGTACGGATTCAATAGAGCGCCATCCGCCAGCGAGGCCTAAAATCGTCAATTCGGATCTGTCGTCGAACTCACTCATGAGTCGCTGTCGTGGTCCGAAGATCCCAAGCCTCTTCATCTTGGAGACTAATGTCGACCCTTAACGCCCAGCTTGGCGGCATACTCGGACAGGGACTCTGTCGAGAGAACTCTGGACGCGGCTTGTTACAAAGTAGGCTCGCTGGTTCTGGGGACCTCAGTAGTATGCAAGCGTGCGTCGCTGAGTGCTCGGATCGCCCGGTTGATCGGTGTTGATCTTTGTTCGCTCCGTCCAATTGCCGTGGCTGTCGTATTGATAGAGGTAACGGAACTCTGAGCGTTCATCGTCAACTCCGTTGCGAATCATAACCGTCCAGGCCTCATCCCCTTGCTCGTTGTACGTCATGCTATCGTCTTGTTTAAAGTTGCCCATCTGCGTTAGTCGTCGGATGACGCGGTCGTCGCCATAGACGTAAGACCTTTCCATACGCAGACCCTGAAGTTGACCCAGAAATGCCCTCCTCTTTGCTATGTTCGCCCACTCCTGCCCATTAGAGAATCGCTCCTGCATTTGTCTCGTGGCCTCGAAGTTCTCCCGCACGATCACGAGTGTTTCGCTAATAAGTCGCCCGTTCGTGTAGTTGTGGTCGATCTTCGTTAGCAGTTCCCCATTTGCATTGCGAACCAGAGACTCGATTGGTTGATCGTAGTGATTGTAGCGTGTTGTGACGCTTCCACCGCCACTGAGGGAGCCGCCTCCTTCCGTGACTTCCAACATTCTAGAGTCGAGCATCACCGTGAAACCCGGTTGAGCCGATCTCGGGGAAATTGTTTTGACCCTGGTCTTTTTGCCTTGTTCGTCGTAGTGGAACTCGTCAGTTACATCGGGATTTGGGGGAACCCTTAGGACCGCGGTCCGTTTGCTTTGTTCGTCGTAGAACTCGTAAGTCACATCGGCGCTGCCCACATCGGCGCCGCGCAAGATACCACTGAACCCCACTCCAAAGGAGCGACGAGGGAAGACGGGGACCCGGACCCGGTAACCCAGGAGCCTCCCATCTGTGCCGTACTCCGCGCTGACCGACTCAATCCCTCTCCCAATGAGATCACTACACGTCTTGACCAGCCCCCGCAAGCCAGCCCGTTCGCGGTCTGAGAGACGGCCTCCCCCGGTTGCCTCGCCAACTTGCGCGATGAGTGGATGATTGAGGTTGAGATTTGTGAGCAGTCCCAGTGCGGTGGCTCCGAACAGGAGTTGTCTGCGATCCATAACTCCCCTCGTCAAAACATTCGGTAAGATTGCTCTCGGGCGTTAGGACTGTCAAGTTCTTTTGTCACGAACTACAAGGCGGTTACTGGTTGCGGACTTCTCACGGATGGTCGCTGGTACAGCGGATAAGTAGCCGTCGAGCGGGAACAGTCAAGCCGTTTACAAGCTAACAAGAGATCTCTGGATCCCTTCGCACCTTCCCAGTTCATCAACAGTTGAAGGGGGGCAATGTCATTGCCCGGGCGGACCAGACGTTGATGAATTCTCGATCGATAACTGGGGAACTCGAATAAAGGAATTATTTGAGGAAACCTCTTGTGCGTCGTCGGGCTCGGGAACAGCCATTGCGCTACCTGCGCGCAGATGCGGTTTCGGTTTCCGAGGAGCAAGAACAGGGGCATCAGGATCGGTGGAACTAAGTGGATTTCTGGGTGACAAGTCCTCCGGAAAGACGTGAAACGAGACATTAACCTGGTTGAATTGTTGCTCGCTCAAATTCTTGCGCAACGTGTCACTGACCCTGGTCAGCATGGTGCTCAGAAGAGTATTGCAATCGTCAAACCCAAATTCTGTGAACATGACTCCCAGAACAGAGTTGTTCTTGTACCATCCAGTCACATCGGTATCCCGGGTAGAACCGAAGAGCGCCGCCAGAATCTTCGCTAGAATCTTCCCATTTTTCTGGGAGGGAACGCTATCGCCCATGTCCAAGAGCAGCAGCATGCAAGGCTTCCGCGTACGCTCGGTTCTCTTTCTTTCGCGCACAATCACGCGGCGAAAATCTTCCTCCGCTATCATTGCCCCACCTCCACCAACTGCTAGTTTCACAGCATACGCTCGCTGTGACACAATAAGGAAGCCCCCGATACCGGGCCTTCACCACTTTGATCCTGTATCGCATGCTCGTGGCACATGTTTCCCGCCCATCTCTCTCATGAAAGCCCCGGAAAGATGCGCCGAGAAATAGGTGATTTAACCCCCTCAGGACCAGGGTCAATGAGCATAATGGGTCTGGTTTCGGCCATCAAACCTCGCTCCGAGCGGTCTGGACAAATCGCTCTTGTGTAGTTCGCTAGACTACTTGTTGCCAACCGCGATTTTCAGTTGACGGAACAATGGGGCGACCATCTCCGCGCCTAGCCATGGGACTATTTAGCGATCACCCGCCGCAATTTCCTCCAAAGACTGCGAACTGGGAAGAAGAGGAGCAGAGCCCAGAAAAGGAGGCTAGGCCCGTAGGAAAAAAGAAACACCGCCACTCCAACGATTCCGTCAACCATGCCCTTGTATCCGTCTACGGCAGCATTGCGGAACTGCGTCGAAGTAGAAGGCGGCATCACCTGGAGCTGAGCCTTATAGTCTTCGTTGACGGTCGCACTTAGCGTTGCGAAATCCACCTGGTTTGCCAGATTCTTCCTCTGCGATTCCATGCTCTCGATCTCACCGCGAACGCGGCTGAGCTCAGTCTCGACGGCAAGAACATCCGACAGCTTCCCGGATTGCTGCCGAAGCAACTCTGTCAACCGCCGCTCGGTATTGCGGGCGTTGGAGAGCCGGGCTTCGAGGTCCACGTACTGCGCTGTGACTTCCTGTCCACTCTGCGATTCGGCTTCGACCCGGCCGAGCTTTCTTAGCTCGGCCAAAGTAGCATCGAGCTGATCGGCAGGGACGCGCAAAGTTGCGGTGAGCGTGCGCCCCACGCCGGCCGGAGTGTTGACGTTCAGTTCACCAACGTATCCGCGGTGCCGCTTCAGAATTTCGTCGAGACCAGTTCGTGCTTTGTCGAAATCCTTGGTCGTCAGGGTGACTCCAGCCGCGCGGACGATCATCGGGCCTTTGCGTGGCGGGACTACGCTGTCGCCTGCAACAACCTCTCCAAGGTTTTCATGTAGCCTGTCGTCTACAACCTCATGTTCAGGCCTGTCGAGGGCTCGTCGCGCGTCGCTGAGTTGGCGGGCAATGCCTTCGCGGAATATCTCCGTCTGTGGATTGAGCATGGCGGGGTTTTCAACTCGTCCGTTTTGTGGCTCCTTGCCAGCACTCCCCGCAATGGAATGAAACACACTCTGAGGACTGCGCTCCGAGACCATCAGCCTGAAACCGAGCAGTGCAACCAAACAGACGGCTGCCAGACTCAAAGCCCACGGGGCGAAGCGGCGCATACGAAAGACGCCTCGCCGGGTTTTCCCACTGGCAGGAGTTGAGCCTGCCAGTTCCCGTTCACGCTCTTCAAGAGCCACGGTGATCGCTGGCACGATCCGTGGACTGGATGAGCCAACCTCCCAAGACACTAGGTTTTGGGAAACGTCCCGGAGAACGGTCGTGAGCCTCAGGCATTCTGAGCACCGCTCCAGATGCGCCACAGCGGCAGCCGCTCGATCCGGCGACAACTCCCCGTCCAGATAGGCCATCAGTTCTTCTTGTTCGATAGGATGGTTGCTCTGGCCCATTTCACACCTCGCCTTCCGTTGGCTTTACCGCTGTGTCCCCCGCCGCTCCGCTCGCCGTTCTAGCGCCTCGTACTCTTTTCTCCGGCTCCAGGCAGCTCTTCAACGCCATACGCGCCCGAAACAGCCTGGAGCGGACGGTGTTCACTCGAACTCGCAGCAACTGAGCAATTTCGGAATAGCTGAGCTGTTCATATTCACGCAGCATGAGGATTTCGCGTTCCGAAGCGTCGAGTTTTTCCAGGGCATGCCGGACCCACAGCGCAGCGTCAGAGACAGTGTTCGTCGTGTGCTCCGAATCGGACTCCGCCGAGACTGCATCCCTGAGCCGTTTGCGCCGTTCCGCTGCCAGCAAATTCAAGGCGACGCCATAAAGGTAGGTCCGCACGAGGGCACGCGGCTCGTAACGTGAGGTTGCGCGAATAACCGCAAGAAAGGTTTCTTGCGCCAGGTCCTCGGCGCGCTCCCGGCTTTCCAGACGGCGGCAGAAGAATCCGTAAAGTGGCTCACGATACCGAGCAAACAGTTCCTCGAACGCCTCGCGTGACCCGCGCTGAAAATCCAGCATCAAGGCTTCGTCACTAGTCATGGTCGTACGCGCTCACCTTCCGGTTCGGTCCGCCGCAATCTCACATACCTGTAATGTCTCAAACCGACGAAAAGTTCCCGATTTCCTGACAGGCCCTTCAATCTCCGTGTAAGGTATGTAGGCTCGGCGATGAAAATGGCAAGTCTGCGCACGAAAAATCAACGACCTACGAGCAGCTCTATTTTCATGCTGCCTCGTGCGCCGGAGGCTCACGCCGCCTGGCGATAAATCGCCTTAGTACAAGCTTGCGCTTTCCGCTCGCCTATTGGCGAACAAAAGGCGCAAAGTTGTGATAAGGCCTGTTCTCGTCAGTTGAGGCAGAGTGAGTTTCGGGGCGAGGACGAGGTGCTAGTGGGCCGCGTCGTCATCGGCACCGGGACGTGAACTTACTTGCGACTTCTATGAAGCACCAAGGCGCGCCGGTTCCGTCGCAACTGACGGCCCAATGGTCGAAATCGACGTGTCGGTTCGGTGCCTCGGAGTTCGCCTGCTCCTCTATTTGGATGAGCGACTTCAGAATCTCGTGCGCAGGCTTGTCGTCCGCTTCAAACGCAACCTTCGCCAACCCCCAAGGTATTCCGGCCACGAAGGATTGACAGCAACTGACATGCAATCCCGTCTGCCGCCCGAGCTGGTCCGCCATGAGCTTTGCATGTTCAGCAACGCTGCGTGTGCCTGGCGGGATAGTCACGAGGCGATTGAGCAGCGGCTGCACGTCTTCCACATCACCTTTTGAATTTCGGGTCCTCGTGGGAACGAGGGCATAGTCGTTGCCGCTTATATCGAGCCGGTATGCATAGGGCATTTCCTTGTTCGCCGCATCTGCGACTTGGCGCAGCAGGCCAGGAAGGTCATTCGGCAACCCATTTTCCAAGGCCGAAAATCGCACTTTTACGGCATGTCGTTTCATGATGCGATAGTGAACATTGCCGTGCTGCACGCTAAATAAAGGATCGGCAACAGCAACGTCTTCGGTATCTCTGGGGAAGGCCCACTTCGGAGCCTCGATGCTCACGCTGATTCCATAGCGGTCCGCCAAGGTGCGAGCAATAGCCAACACGGGGTCCCACGATTCTGCTGTGAGGGTAACCTCATCATCGGTCTTGTTGACTGAGGAGCAATCGGAACCTTGCGCTGCTCCGAGAACGGAGCACATTAGAAAGCCAGCTAAGAGGCAAACAGAGCCGTGCATTACCGACAAGTATAGTGCTTTAAACCGGTTCGAACCGATGCTTGTTGCAAAATCTCTATTACGCTCAAAATCCCAATCAGTGAGAGGCAAACACACGGCGCAAGCTTGTGCTATGGCCTGATTTCGTAAACGGTCTGAGGCACTACCGCTTATACCCCCAACACGCGCACTATCGTCTTCTAACTGGTAAGCCAACGCAGTATGCTACGCGGATGTCTAGTCTAATCCCGCGATCGAAGTTTTGTGCTACTGCGGCCGCCGCACTCCTGCTGCACTTCTGCATTGGCTCCGCTGCCGAAAACCTCCGGTACAATCCCGTTTCGCGCCAGGTGATCGAAGCCCGACTTGGGAAATACACTGGCAACAACAAGCAACGTGAGGCCACTCTCAAGCAGATGTTTGCTGAGGCTGGTTGCGATGACCAGCACATTTCCGAACAGCCGGTGAAGGGATCGAAACTGCCCAACGTCATTTGCTTGCTGCCTGGCAGCTCCGACAAGGTAATCATCGTCGGAGCGCATTTCGATCACGTGTCCAAAGGTGATGGAGTCGTCGATAACTGGAGCGGCACATCGCTGCTGCCGTCCCTCTATGAAGCCGTAAAGATTGAGCCGCGCAAGCATACCTACATTTTCATTGGGTTCACCGACGAGGAGCGGGGCGACGTCGGGTCGCGTTTCTATGTCCGGCAAATGACCAAGGAGCAGGTCGCCGCGACCGATGCGATGGTGAACATGGACACGCTTGGCCTGGCGCCTACCGAGATTTGGACCAGCCACTCGGACAAGCGGTTGGCTGGTGCACTCGCTTATATCGCGAAGCAGTTGAACGTACCCGTCACCGGTGAAGATGTGGGGCAAGTCGCGCTAACCACCGACGCGGAGCAGTTTTCCAAGCGCGGGATCTCCCGTATTACGATTCACTCACTGACGCAGCAAACCTGGAATGCCCACATATTACACACGGCTAAGGACAAGATTTCGGCCATGCGGCTCGACGATTATTACCAAACGTACCGCCTGCTCGCGGCTTACATCACTTTCTTAGATCAGGTTACGAGCGATCCAGCTGCGCCGACTACGCATTAGCGGTGAAGAATCACTGTTGTAACATTGCCTTAGCACAACTTTGCGCCTTTTGTTCGCCAGATAGGCGAACGGAAAGCGCAAGCTTGTGATATGGCCTGATTACAGCAGCTAGGGCCTTCAAGAGTCTCCTGTGAGATAATAGCGCGCCAATATTTGCGCAGTCTGCGCAGACTCAAAGTCAACAGTGTTCCTATCGCGTATTTTCGGAAAGAAGAATGCGGGGCAAGGAATAGGAGACGAAAGTCCGAGCTCCCAAGACCCCACCAATCTCGTTTGTCAAACGACCCAAAGTTCCCTGTCGGCAAACGGAACTGTGGCCTTGGCTCCGGCGCAGCCATCTCAAACCGCACGATACAGTCGAGGAGATATCATCGGAGGTATTTTCGAGGTTGAAAAGGTCTTGGCCGGCGGGATGGGGGTCGTATATATCTGTCGAACACTGAGATATGATGAGGTCCCAGAGTCTCAACGGGACCCGATGAATGGGGACAGCCCGGAACTGCCCGATAGCGCTCTTGAAGTTGCAGACCGAAGTGCGAAATATCATGCGTTGAAGTCGTTTCGCCGGGAACTGCTTTTTCACGGCGACGTGCGAAAGCGCTTCGACCATGAAGTTCAGCTCTGGGTAAGTCTACCTCCACATCCAAACATCGTCCGAGCCAAGAGCTTCCTCCCCAAACAGTATGAGCCGCTTTTGTGGCTCGAATACGTTGATGGCGGTGATCTCGGACGACGCCTCGGTCGACCGCTGCCGCCACAAGAGGTTGTACACATTGCATTGCAGTTCTGTAACGGAATGATTTTTCTGTTCGAATCGGCAGGTATCGTTCACCGCGACATCAAACCCGCGAATATATTAGTGACGGCTACAGGCACTGTGAAAATCACCGACTTCGGGCTTGCTAAAGCGTTCCTGGGCTCAAGTGAACAACTGCCGGATGCTCAAGAGACTGGAACTGCGAAGGCGTCGACGGCAGGATTTGCCACCGAATGCGGTAGGATCATGGGAAGTTTGCCTTGGATGTCTCCAGAACAACTTACAGCCCCGAGCGATGTTACTGTTGCGTCTGACATCTACTCTTTTGGGGTTGTGCTCTATGAGATGTATACCGGCAAAATGCCATATAGTCTCGATGGAGATTGGCTCCGAAGAGTGCTGCACGAAATTCCTCCCACACCGGCTAAGGTTGGCGGGGTTGATGAAGAATCCAGCGCAATTGTGATGAAGTGCTTGGAAAAGATGCCTTCCCATCGATTCCCGAATTTTGCTGAATTGCGTACCGCGTTTGAGCAATGGGCTATTCAGAAGGGCTGGTCCAGTCTGATTCCGCCGGTTATGACGAGGGTAGAGTTGGAGGCGGCGATGACAGCGGATGACTGGGTGAACCGAGGATACGCTCTGGGCATGATTGGTAAGCATGAGGAGTGTTATCAGAGTTACTTAAGAGCCCTTGACCTCAATCCAAAACTTCGGGGTGTTCACATAAGTATCGGGTCAGCCTTGATACGACTTGGGCGCTTCGATGAAGGTCTGCAACATCATCAAAGACAGACCGAGATTACCCCGACGCTGCCAATAGCTTGGGATACGCTCGCTATGGATTACCTCAACCGCAATCGTTTACCTGAAGCGCTCACTGCAAGCCGGAAGGCGTGGGAGTTGGCTCCAGAGCAGATCGCCCTGGTCAGACACCACACGATTGTTGCGAGACGTGCGGGAGCCGCGAGCGAATGCCAGAGATCTTTGGAGGCCCTGAAGGCTCTTCTTAGTACGCCGAGGTATGACAAGCCGGAGCACATCATCAACGAGGCAATTCAATGTATCCAGGGCGGCGATGTAGAGACGGCCATTGACCTACATTTTCTTTCGGTCAGCAAGTATCCTAAGGAAGCAGCTATCTGGTACAACTTCGGCGTAACGATGCACCGTTGCGGGCAACTAGAGCGCGCGATCGAATTCTATAGCCGCGCGATCGACCTGGACAGCAAGGCGACTCTGGCATGGGCCAATCGCGGTGTGATCCGAGTACATCGTAACGAGTATGAGTTAGCAAAGTCCGACTGGCAGATGGCGATTGCGAGCGATCCGAGCCACAACGTTTCGCATCTCTTGGTCCAAAACAACTTAATACCCTATGTCAAACAACACCCACAGCTTAATTGGGAAAAGCTAACTTCACGCATGGTGCGGTACCATGTGTAATACTGTGCACTGTCGGTATCCCGTAACGAGACAGCACTCCTGCTCCAACAGGACAGTCTGAACAGACACAGTTGTCGAAAAATCTCTATAAACCGAATTTCCCTAACATCGTTTTGGCTTCTTTCAAATCGTACTCCAAAGTTACCCCTATCACATCATTGCAATCGATGGTTGAGCCTCTTTGGTTTGCCTTGGCACCTAGTTCAATGCAGGCACGAACCACTGTTGGATCGAAGAACAATCTCCAGGGAATATAGCGTGCTTGCCAACATCCAGCGCTAAAAGAGAACACTTCCCACGCAGCAGCGATTTCGGTTGAGCGTTGACCAAGCCGGGGCATCCCAGGCATGACTGAATCAACAATTGTGGTTTTAACTCCCCAGTCGTCGCAGGCAATTCGGCTTACCACGACGTGGCAAATCACGGGTTTTTCTAGGTAAATTGCCCCCGCTACTTCCAAGCACTCATACAGAGAAGCTGACGGAAACTTCATGTGCGCTATCTCCACGCGGAAGTGTTCTTGGGATATGAGCTTTTCACCGATATCGACAAATCGAATCGGTTGGACTGAAATCTTAGGACTGGAATGAAGGGCAAGTCAATGAAAGCGAGTGGGTTGGTAGTGGCAAATGCAGCCACTACCGAGCTGCTCGACCGATTGCCTGGACTGCAACTGGCGAAAAATCTTAGTTCCCTATCGACAAGTGCGCCGGCGCGGAACCTTGGCGTGAGGCGATGAAGCATCACGCCGGCGCACTTGCGATAGGGGGATTTGTACGAAGCCGCTGGCGCGGCGGACGCGGTGGAG
>Ga0210396_10003371_pt1 | contig 15936 bp, 16 predicted proteins | sample IncBWH17OmetaG_FD_155466 | JGI IMG/M metagenome (GOLD analysis project Ga0210396, IMG submission 155466) | Forest soil microbial communities from Barre Woods Harvard Forest LTER site, Petersham, Massachusetts, United States - Inc-BW-H-17-O ... | reverse complement strand
GGCAGCTGGTTTGGTGGCGTTGAGCCTCCTTACGATTCCCAGCTCCGCTCCGAACTGTTGTATACGGACCCCGGTGCGGAAATCACAAACGGGCAGATCGAACAGAGACAACGAGGTGACCGCGCCGAAGAGATGAACGACCGCGGCAAATCCTCACTAAGGAGCAATCAGCAAGCAGCTATTGAGAATCTGTTGTTCAAGACGGAACCAGTGGCTCGGCGGCTTGTGCATCAGGCCGTTTGATTTCGACTGGATAAAGAAATCGTAACGGCGATTGCACGATTTGTTTGAGCACATCCCGCAGAATCGACAGGCGCTCCTGACGGCCCACATCGTAGGCGCGCAAGGCTACAAAGGACGCGACAGCAAAGCTGACTCCCAGGTTCAGCACAAACATAATGGCGATGCCTGCCATTGCGGAGTAGAGCCAAAGCTCGCTGAACGCATGCGACCCAAAGCGAACGGCCGCGAATGCGAACATGCCGGTGTTCAAGGTTACGTGGCGGACATCCAGTGGAAGGCCAAAAAAGTGAGCGATCTCCGGCATGAAGCCCATGAGATAGCCCAGCGAGATACTGGTGCTCCAGGCAGCTATGTTGTGGTCAAACCAGGTGGCAATGTTCTGCATTCTTTGCACGCCGATCTTCTGGCCGAGCGGGTGCTGCGCGATGGCGGCAGGAATACGGTTATAGACTGCGAAGTTTTCGCACCATCCTCCGATAAGGGCTGCGAGCCAGAGCAGGATGCCGGTGAGTGCGGCGTCGATAATGGTGGCTGATTTCAGCGGGTTCAGCGATCCATAGACGCGCTCCGCCTGGTTTGCCGGCAAATAGGACGTGTGGAAGATCGAGCGCCAAACCAGATCGAAGATGATAGCTCCGGCGCACACAGCGAGCACATTGCCCATGGCCGCGGCAAGCTGGGTCCGGCTGATGGAAGCGCCGAAGTCGGCGATCTTGTCACGGCGGGCGACCCCGCGGTTGCGACGGATGATATCGGCCAGCGTGGCGCCGGTCATCGATGGTTGCTTGGTGGCGAGCGCCAGGCCGAAGATCTGAAGCAACAGGAAGCTTATGGCGTAATTCGTACCCACCAGAATGCCTTCGATGAAGGGCGGCCATTTGGTACCGATAATGTGAAGTTTCAGTGCCGCGGTGAAGACGGTAAGCAGTCCGCCACCCAGGGCGGCAAGCCACATGTGCCAATATTCCTGGCGGCTGTGGGCAATGTAATGTTCTCCGCTGTTTCCTGTGCGCTCGACAGTCTTACGGGCCAACAGGTTCAAGTTCTGACGGACAAGAGACGTCACGCGGGTGTCCTCGAGCAGGGCGCATACCAGTGTGTTGAGAAGCTGGCGCGCGGCTACCGAGGCTTTGCCGGCAGACTCAACCAGGGTCGCGGCGAGCATTTCCATGCGGTCGAGCGCGGCGTCCATGCTGCTCAGATCGAAGACCATCGCCGTGCTGACCCCTGCCTCTTCCATGCGCAGCCGGATGAGCGCCAGCTCTCCGCGGCAGGCATGGACGGACTCCAGCCAGCGTTCGAAGCGGCTGCGTGGAGGCTCGGAAGCATCGGGTTTAAGAAATGCTTCAGTAGCAAAGATGAGGAGATAGAACGGAGACTGCTCCACCGGCTGGATGGTGCTGCGTGGCCGGACAGCGGCACTCGTACCGCGACCCATCACGCGCGCCGCGAGCAGGCGCAGCGCTTGATGGAGACAGCCGCGTACCTGCGGAAATGCAACCAGACCCTGCTCATCCCAAAGAATCGCACTCAGGTGCGTAAACAGCTCGCCATCCATGTCAAGAAAGCGCTGGACGGCGCGCGGCGATGCAAATACCGACGCAAAGAGCCGGCCCGTGTCGGCCTCTTCACGGGCCATGGGCAGAAAGCGCCGGAAGACGCGGCGCATGGTTTCAGCGAGGAGACCATGCTGAGCAGGAAGGCCGGCTTCCGCGAAGAGTCCCACGGAATCGAGTGAGGCAACGGTCGACTGCCACGCCTTTTGAAAGCGGGTGCGGAGGCTCGGATCCTGCTCGAGCATTGTGATCCAGCGAGTCAATGCAAATTGGAAGGCGCGGTCGGATGGAGGCAGCCACATCCCCGCAAAAAGCTCGATGAGGCGGGCAGTTTGATCGTAGAAAGTGGCCGCTGAGCAGAACGCATCCGTTCGCCGCCGCAGCACGATTTCGGCTGGCGAGATCGTCTGCGCGCCACTGGAACCGCGATCTGAGAGCCTTGGAGCTTTGGAAGCGAAAGCCATCTGTGTAAAAGAGCATAGCTTCAATGGGCGCGCATAGGGAGATTAGTGTACTGGTAAACGCAGTCGAGCATACATTTCTGCCGGTCCAGGCCGATTTCTGAAGGGAGGCTGCGGCCGGGACGCAATCAACATACCGCTTCACATTGTGGGCGGTTCTAGACGCAGGCAGTGAGTCGCGGGCAATACAGAAGTATCCATGCGGACGAAAACCGGCTTTACGGCAACCTGGAAGAAGGCCTTAGTTCATCAAACGCGCAAACCCGTGTGGGCAAACGATTCCATTGTGCGGCTTGGGTTGTGAGGCCGCGGGCTGACTATTTCAAGCCGTAAACGTCGATTTCGCCCTGTGGGTGGGTAACCGGCACTCCATTAACTGACAGCGGATCATGCGCGGAGGACATGTACACCTTGCCGTTGGCCACGATGGGTGAGGTGAACTTAATGCCGATGCCAGCCTGGTCTCCGGAATTGATGTCGCTGCTGTAAAGCTCGGTGCTCAGAGTGGTTGCATCGTAGGCGTATAGCGTTGCGTGGGTTGTCGGCTGGGGGCTCTGGATCGGCTGGCCCTGGTCGATTGTCCAGAGAATACCGTCGTTTGTGCCGTTGGATGAGATGAAGGGCGTGGTACCGCGGGTGTTTAGCGGCTGCTGTTGCGCAACACCGAGGGAGGTGAATTCCTGCGTCGCGCTTAAGACGCCCGGAGAAGCATAGGTAAACCGGCGCACAACGCCCGGAGCGCTGGCCGAAGTTGGAGTGACACCGAGATACATCGATCCGTTGAAGTATGCGGAGGTCCCGAATATCTCATACGAATTGACTCCATTGGTGGTGTCACCGTTGGAATCGTTGGGCCCTCCGACGTACCATGTCTTTCCATTGGGTAGGGGGTTTCCAAGAGCATCTTTATCTATGCAGGAAGCGGGATAAGCTTGAGAACTCTCGATACCCTGCTCCACATATAACGTCTGCATTGCTCCCGTGTCTTTTGCGTTTTCGTGGCCCAGACTCGCTGTATCCACCAGATAGAGTTTGCCCATCTTGCCGCCGCCGACGATCTGCCCGGAGCCCGGGATCATCATCAAGCCTCCCGCGGCCAGGTCTGCGTCCTGACAATTCATATACCCGTAGTCCTCGGGCGTGAAGTAGTCGAGCAGCTGGAGAGACGGGCTGAACTTCAGTATCGAATCGCCATACGATCCTTGCGACGGGTTCCACGGACCATTGCCTGTAGATATGTAGACGTTCCCCGCGCTGTCCGCCACAGGGCCGCCGCTGCCCATCCATACGCCTCCGGCGCCGCCGTAGGTGCCTTCCCCGTCGATGTTGGGGCCGGCGTTGAAGACGCCGGTCTGGATCAGGGTGTGCGCGTCGTAAGACAGTAGCCATCCGCTGTGGCAGCTACTGAAGCCCATGTAGATGGTCCCGTTCGCGAGCAGCAGGGCTGCGCGCTGAATACACGAGGTGGGCACTGAGATTGTGCCATTCACGGCACTCGAATTCGTGCCCGTCACCGAGGCCTGAACCGCGACCGGACTGCCGAACTTGTGTGCGCCGGTCGTGATGTCTAAGGCATTCAGGCGGAAGCCGGCGGCGCCGCCCGAGGATTTCTGCACCGACACGACGTAGATCGTGTTTGTCGCCGGATCAATCACCGGGGTTGAGGTGACTCCCTCATATGGCAGAATCGGTCCACCGATCGGAGCTTCCCCAGAGTTCAGCAGAGAGGTCTTCCACAGCGGAGCACCGGTACTGTAATTGTCGGCATCGAAGGCGTACACGCTGTCGTTCTCCGTCGCCACGTAGAGCACGTTGTGCTTGGCACCGTGGATGGTGACGTTGGACATCAGCAGCGGCTCCGCATAGGCGTAACCGTCCACCAGGTACGAGAAGAGCTTGCCGAAGGTCTGAGGCACTACGTTGGTGGGAGTCAGTGACGTTTCGCTGGCGTTGAGACCGCTGCGATTATTGTCGACATGCCAGGTCGTGATATTTGTGCCCGTACCTGCCGATAGTGTCACCGTAATCGATGCGGTGCCGGACTCTCCGGATGGCAGCGAAGCCTTGATAGTAGTCGAACCAGCTGCAACAGCGGTTGCCATACCCGAGGAAGTGATGATTGCCACCTTCGCATTTGCGTCGGTCCAGGTGGCTGCAGAGGTAACATCCGCCGTTGAGCCGTCGCTATAGGTGGCTTTGGCGGTGAATTGCTGTGTGGCGCCCGCTGCGAGGCTCGCCGTCGCCGGCGACGTCTCGATCGCGGTCAGGACCTTGATCGGACTGCTGGAGCTCAGGGACGAGGCTCCTCCGCATCCGGCAGCGGCCAGCAGCAGTGAAAGACAAGAGCAGAGAAACGAAGAATGCACATATTTGCGACAGCGGCAATCACGAGCGCTCATCTTTGCCCCCAAGGCAAATCGAATGCAGTGCTGTGCCTGCAGAAAAGCGCACCAGTCAGACACTTTAATGTTCTTCCGAGTTATGAATATGAACGTATGTTCTTCCGTCGAAAACGGAGTGCCAGGAATGGGGGAATCCTAGCGGGAAGAACCAGAGCAAAAATGCAAATCAAAGACGTCAGGAGTTATTACAGTTTTTCTTTACAGCCTTATTTAAAGCCGTACAGCCTGTCCTCTAAAGCCCGGAATACATACAGCAGCAGCCCGCGGAATGCTACATTCCGGAACTCAGTTTAATGAAGCGGAGGCTCTTTTTGGTAGCATCGTAGGCTGACGGCTATTGCCTCTCTAGATACTTTCTTCCTATCTTCCCAATTGGCGGGGCCGAAGCGAATTGCCGAAACTCCCGCCTAAAGCAATAAATCGCCTCAAGCCGAAAACGGATTGTGTCGGCCGACTCTTTGATCTTGATTTAGCTATGACTTAGAGTCGCCAACACTTCTGAAAATCACACGCACTACTGATGCGGGCCTGTGAGATTCCAGAAGTGGTTGCAACTGGTTTCCCTGTAAATACCGGAACCTGATGCTCGCACGAGCGGCGCAGGAAGTCAGGGCGGAAATCGGTGTAGGGAATCGCGTAACTCGGAAGTAAAGCTCTGCGCAGGATGCGATGACCGACCACTCGCCCAGGACGCGTCATCTGTACGACTTGTCAACTGCACGCTCATGTTGAAGCGCGTTCAGTTGTCAGTGATTGAGTTGCCGATTTTGCAGCATTCGACCACGGCGTAGCGGCTTACTTTCGGACAGAGAGTATCCAAGCGCTAGCCTTCCTTGGAATCCGATCGGACAACGGAGCGCTTCCGAATCCCCTTTTGACATCACAGGCCTCTAGCGGCTCTGTTCTCAAATTTAGAGCGGATCTCCTACCAGTTGACGAATCCGGCAGGAGAATAGTTACGCCCGAAAGCATGAATGAGTTGGCCGAGAGCCCCGCCAGGACTGGCGGGGCTCTCGGCATGTATTGCACCGTCACCGCGGAGAGCAGGCATGGAACCGGTTCGAGTACTCCAACTGTAGCTGGTACTTACGCCCGTTGAGCAACAGGATGGGATCATCGAAGAACGGTTTACCTGGGATGCCCCTCTCGCAAAGATCTCCTATCTCCGCCCCGGAAGCTATGAGCGAGTTGTTAGCGATCCATGCGTTGCCATCGGGATCGGTGATGGTTTCGATCAACTCGTGCGAGAGTACGGAGTTGGTAGAGTCAGCAAGCATTCCGTTCGGATTGGGCGCACCCGCCTGGCATCCCGTCACATTCTGGAACGGCTCGACGCTGAAGAGCACATGCCCGATATCGCTAAAGGTGACACTACCGTGGTATGCACAGAAGAAGAACGATGCCGGGTTATCCGGTGAATAGCAAATGGAGGTCTGGTCAAAGCAGGTATCCACGCCCTTCGGCAGGAATATATGAAATTCATTGCCATAACCGCCGGGCGTCCCCAATGCCGCTGCCGCGTCATGCACCGCGCCCAGCAACTCGCTTTGCCCTACCGTATTTGTGAACATCCTCATGCTGGCGAAAACATGCTGGCCGAGCACATAACGACCTGACGTCTTCGTGTATTGGTCGGTCACATGGATGAAGGTGCTGAATCCAAGATCGGTCAGGAAGCGCTCGGGATTGCCCCAACAACTAGCCACACCACCACAGCTGCTCGCATTGATATACAGAGGATGCGAGAGCAGGTTCGTAACGACGGGTCCGCCGAAGTAATCCAGGTCAGATGGATAGAAGCCCGGAGACGGTACCGTGGCAATCGCAGCTTGCGTCTGAAGGTTCGGAACTGCCGTTCCAAGACGGCCGGCCGCCATAGCTGTCTTTCCAGCGGCAGTGTTCGCAGGAAGGATGTGGTACCGGAAACTCGAATAGGTATATCGCGAGTTGGCCGCGGGAGATACATTAATCGCATTATCTTCGTTGTCTTGCGCCCAGGCGAAAGGCACAGCGATGCACAGCAGGACGAACAACGCTGCAACATTTAGCCGCGGGGCAGGGAACTGCCTTGGACTGATCATGGACGACTCTCCTTGAATGGTTGAGTTTGGATGGCCTCCGGATAGGGAGATGAAAGGAAGGGCCCTGCTAAGGACGCGCTCGGAATTTTCCGCTTATGTAACTATGTTGTCAATCACGAATTCATCGTGCGCACAGACTGCTGACTTACGTATGCCACCGCAAGGCTTGCTATACCATCCGTCTAACGCGATCAGATGCTCCCCCTTTATCGCGGGAGGAGCAGGTTGGGGAAGCGCGGACTGAGCGCTCGTTTCATCGAACCAATGGAGTGCCTGCCCGTCGAGAATATTCCCGAAGGAGAACTCTGGACATACGAGCTGAAGCTCGATGGGTATCGCCTGGTCGCGGTGAAGACCCCAGGCAAGCTGACTCTCTACTGCCGCCGCGAACCGACCTCTCAAAGCGCTTCGAATATGTCACTGCGGGTCTTGCAACTTTGCTGATGAGGCGGCGATCGACGGCGAGAACTCGTCGCGCTCGACGAGCAAGGAAGGCCCAATTTCAATCTGCTCCAGAATTTCCGTTCGGCGGAATCGCACACCATGTTCTACGCCTTCGATGTCTCGGTGAGACGCGGCGAGGACTTGATGAAGCTACCCCTGTCTAAACGGCGCGAAATCCTGGTGTCTACGGTCAAGCCCCATGATCACGTCGGCATTTCGGAGGTGTCGAATCAGACCGCGAAGGAGATGCTTGCCTTCGTTAAGAGTCACGGTTTGGAGGGCATTATCGCGAAGCGGACAGACAGCGTGTATGAGCCCGGACGCAGAAGCGGCCTCTGGGTGAAGCGTCGCATCAATCTCAGCCAGGAGTTTGTGATTGGGCGGCCATGTGCCCAGCCATCTCGGAGTCGATTCCATCGTCATAGGCTTTTATCGGGACAGGCAATTGCACTATGCGGCGCGGGTACCCGCCGGCTTCGTGCCACTGACGAGGCATCAGGTGTTAGAGAGGATCAAGCCAATGGAGACAACGAAGTGTCCGTTCGTGAATCTACCCGAGAAAGATGCCGGGCGATGGGGACGGGGCTTACAGCAGAGAAGATGAAAGAGTGCGAGAGAAGATGAAAGAGTGCGTCTGGGTAAGGCCGCAGCTCGTGGCTGAGATCGAGTTTCTGGAGTGGACCGGTGCCGATCATCTGCGACACCCGAAGTTCTTGGGCTTGCGAGATGACGAGGACCCGCGCAAGGTGGTGCGGGAAACATCCGTTTCGATCGGGGCATCGAGATATTCTCTTTCCTGTAGGGGGACAGGGACAACGATTCAGGCCTGCGACAATGGGCAGCAACGTCTGGAAGCAGTGTAGAAATCCTGTGGGTTCTGCCGGTTTGCTATATTTGCCAAAGGTGAACATTCAAGAAATACTCGCTGCGCTCGACGCGGAGATCGCCCGCCTCCAGCTCGCTCGCTCTCTTATCGCGGCATCCGGCGAACCGAAGCGGCGCGGGCCCCCGGCGAAGTCCGCATCGTCAACCGTTCCTGCCCCAAAGAAGCGGACGCTTTCGCCTGAGGCACGGAAGAAGATCGCTGCAGCTCAGAAGAAACGCTGGGCAAAACAGCGGGCCGCCAAGCCGGTCCAGATCACAAGGGTTCCCGCCAAGAAGCAACCTGAAAAGAAGGCACGCGTGGCGAAGAAGGGAACTGTGCAGAATGCTCTGTCCAGTCGATCAGAGACAGTGGCTGCGACAGCGAAGAGCTAAGCTCGATCTGGTTCCGTTCAAACCTGTTCGGAAAACCCACCCCGCTCAGTCAGCCTGCGTGGTCAACACAAGCGTGTTTCACACATACTACGGCACCACAGCCAAACCGCCGCCGGCACTCGGCCAACGGCGCGGCGGCTCGCCCGAGTGCGCGTAACGCAACACGGGCCGCAGATCTGTGCAGGGAAGGGCGTTCGTGGGACGAGTCTGCTTGTTCATTTCGCGCCGATCCTCACGGTTGCGGTGCCACCGCTGGACGCAGCCACTTAGCAAACTGATTCCACGATGGCTGCATCGCTTTGCCTGAGAATTTCTCCATGAATGCGCGGAAAAAGGATGAGGACATCAAAAGGTACGCCGCCAGCTTGCCCGCCACCAGATCAACGTCGATCGTTGACTATGCAACAGGCCGGCTGCGTTGAAAGTTGGCGATGCTGTCGTGCGCAGGCTTGTCGCACAGAAGACGCTTCCGGCCAAACAAATCGTCAAGTTCTCTCCATGGATGATCGAACGGGAACATCTAAATCTTCCGGCAGTCCACAGAGCGGTTCGCCTGGTTCACACGGGCCGACGCGCTCAATCTTGTGTATCCAGCGACGCGCAAACCTGCATGTTTCGTAATACTGATGAGCAATCGGGCGGGATTTGATGATCCATCGTTGCTGCGCTCACTGAGCGCCTCGGCGAAAACCCGTCAGTCCAGGCAAAATCGGGGTAGCGTTATTCGGACCGAAGCGCTTCCACCGGATTGATGGAGGCCGCGAGGCGGGCAGGAAGAACGGCGGCCGACATGGCGATGATCAACAGAGCCGACACGGATTCGCAGATGGAGACAGGGTCAGCACTGCTAGTCTGAAACAGCAGCGCGCTTGCCAAATGGGCACTACCAAAAGCTGCGATCAGTCCCATCAGAATACCGGCCCCCGTAAATGCTGCACCCTCCCGCAGCATCAGAAACAGGATATTTGCCCGGCTCGACCCAACCGCCATCCGCACCCCAATCTCGCCGTAAACCTGGATCTCATAGTTTCCTTGTGCTACAGAGGATCGCGCGCACAAGATGACGCGATTGCTAGGACCGTGTTGGCAGCGAGCTTGATCGTTGAGCTACGCATAGTTGAACACCATCATGAATCCTCGGTCCATGTGATCTTGCTGATGGCAGTGCAAGAGAGTCTTACCCGGATTGTCGGCCACAAGCTCTACCTCGATGGTTCCACCGGCGTGAACCAGGACGACATCCTTTGCGCAGCCCTGCTATCTCCGCGCCATCTTCAAACCGCCGGATCTCAAATGTGTGCGCCTGTGCAGATGAATCGGGTGATCATCCATGCTCTTGTTTTTCATGACCAGGCGATTACGCTGTCCGGCCTGCAACAAAAGCGAGTGCTCTGGCGTTGAATTCTGCGGATAGCCCGGACCGTTGATACGCCAGAGTTCTTCGTTACCGTGCCCCGGGAACTTAGAGTCAAAAAAACCAGCTCGATCGTTTTTGCGTCTTGATATTGTGCGGCATCGCCTGCACACCGGCTTGCCTGAAGAGTTGGCGTATTCGATGACAACGCCCATTCCGCTGGCTTGTACATGCTTGCGGACTCCACCCAGGACCCATACGCCGGGATTGTTCATCTCGACGATGGCAGAGACGCGCTCCGCAGGTGCGAGCCGAAGCATGAAACTGTCTGAGCTTGGGCAACCGGATTTCCATCCAGCGCCACCACCTTGAAGCTGTGCCCCGAGAACGAAATCCAGTGACGCTCGGTCGGGCCGCTATTGAGGATGTGCATCATGACGCGCTCGCCTTGTTTTACCTTTACTGGATCTCCAGAGCCGAGCATCTTTCCGTTGATCGTTGCCACGTCGTAGACCGGGTTCATATAACGGTCGTCACTGCTCAGGAATTGCCCATTCCAGTCATGGAGTCCAAGGAAGACCTCTCGATCGTATGCAGCAGGGTTGTCACGCAGTTGGATTAGCAGGAAACCGTGCAGTCCACCGTATTGCGCCTTGGTGAGGTTCTTCCCCGCGAACGTGTGCGTGTGATACCAGCGGAAGCCTGCTGGCATGGCCGTCATCGTATAGCGCGTAGAGGCAGCAGGCACAATCATTGGCGTGCCTTCCTCCATTGCTCAGTCGATATCCGGCGGCAAGTAAAGGCCGTGCCAGTGAACAACCTCCAAATCTTTCGTCAGGTTCCGAATCTCAACAGACTGCGCTTCTCCCTCACGCATCCGGACAACGGCCCGGGAATCTGGCTGTTGTAGGCCACGGTCCGGATGTGATGCTTCGGCGAAGCTTCCAGGGTGTACGGAACAATCTCAAGCGTCACGTCCGGCGCCTACAAGGCGCGGGCCGAGCCGGACAATGCGAGTGAGCCGACCGCCATTCCAGAAAGTTGAGTAAAACGTCTGCGTGTCAGCGTTGGGCGAGACACGGGATTGGGCATAGTTTTTTGTAGCTCCGATTGAGTTCAATGAAAGGCGAGTGCAGTTAGGACGGAATGCTCCTACTACAGCGTGCGAACAGGATGATCAGTTAGTAGAAACTTCGCCAACGAGATTAAGATCAATCGCAACGTCATTCTCAGCTTTCCAGAACATGAAGCTCGGGTTCTTTAGACCCCACTGAACATAGGGAACGACGAATTGCGCCCTCGCCGTTGCCTTCGATCCATCCATGTGAATCTGCATCGGAATCGTCAGATCGTGAGGATTACCGAGTAGGGTGAACACTCCGCTCACCTGAATGGCCGAGTCGCCAGAGGGCGCGATGGTCCCGGTGTAGGTTTTGGGCACAAAGGAGATGGTCGTGTACTGATCCACCTTGAGAATGTCCTTATTCATCTTCTTATCGCGGCTGTTGTTACCGGTTTTTCCGCTGCCGGCCAATACGGCCACCGATCCCGACATCTTAGGAGCGCTGCGGTCAAACTCAATCGATCCGGATTGAATGTGGAACGAGCCGTTGACGACCTCGTGGGTCGTGTTGAGCTTCATCTTGACCTCGCTGCCATCGGGGTTGACTGCGAAGGTCTGATGCTGGGCGAGTGCGGCTGGACCGAGTATGACCGCGAGGGCTAAGACTGCGAAGGATTTCATCACATCTCCCCCGGAGGGTTTTGACTATCGAGAATTGTTTTGGCGTAGCTCGATTTCAGCTGGCGACCGCCTGTGGAGCAACAGCGGTGTGCTGGGCGACGCGTGTGAGCCTAGCAGTTACGCGCATCACGCCGGGCCAGACCCTGAGGCAAAACGGTAGTACAGCGCGCGCGAGCGAGTTGTTCAAACCATCGGCGGCGAACTCGGCAAGGCGCATCTGAGCCATCAGTGCGGAACGCAGTTTTGCCTGGAAGAGCGGCGCCGGCTCCGCTGCAAGATAGGCAGCGGCGGCACAGCGAGCAGTGTGCAGCGCGATGGATATACCATCGCCGGTGAACGAGGGGATGACGGCTGCCTGATCGCCGATACAGTAGAGCCCATCCTCGGTTGCGCGGCGGATATAACCGTACGGGATATGAGTGATGGTGATCGGTTTGTCGAGCAGCGGCTCCGCACCGTCAAGCCGCATCGCGAGGTGGGGGCAGTCCTGCTGCATCTTCGCAAGGAGGCCCTCCCAGCGAAGACCCGCACGTGCAAAATACCGCCGTTGCACCACACAGCAGAAATTCGTAATGCCGTCTTCCACGGGTTGGATACCACCGTAGCCTCCGGAATAGAGCGTCAACTCGGAGGCGTCCGCCAGGTCAGCGGTTTGGGCGGCAGACAGTCGGTAATACATCTTGAAGGCGACCCATTGGTGAGGGTCCTTCGGGCGCCGGTGGCCGCGCAGATCGTGCTTGCCCGTGGCGAGGAAGGCGGTTGGAGCTTCGTATGTGGTGCCGTCGTCGAGCGTAGCCTGCCAGAGGTTGGCAGTTGCGCGGCTCAGCGACTGCACACTGCGACCACGCTCAATGCGGACTCCAGCTGCGATGGCTGCGGCGATGAGCGCCGTATCCAGCGCCTTGCGCGTGAGCGAGGCCGCGGGAAAAGGCAGCGGAGCCTCCGCAGCACGCCTGGCCGCGGCGAGACGAACGTAATCGATGGGTACGGCGCCAAGCGAGGCCACGTCGATGCCGAGCGCATGCAGATCCTCAAGGGCTTCGCCGCTTAGAAACTCTCCGCAGACCTTATGGCGCGGCGTGGGCTCGCGTTCGATCAGCGTGACGCTTCGTCCCTTTCGAGCGAGAGCGATCGAAGCGGCACAGCCTGCCACTCCACCACCAAGGATCAGAACCTCTTCTTGCAAAGCATTGCTCCTAATTCACTGGATGTTCAATCAATTTGTAGCGGGAACTTCATATTTCAAGTAGACGTCCAAAAGCAGTTTGACGCGTCATTCTGTACAAATCGTCATTTTGGAGCCGGTAGAGCGCTGGCTGGACTGATGCACATGTCGACGTAAAATTTTGCCGGGTTCACTGGGGATCGGAAGGCGATCAGTCACGACGGGTGGTGAGCTCGTGCCAGTTGAGGCCGAGGTCCACGATCAGCAGCGAGGTAAGCGTGAACGCAATCACGCCGACGGCGGCTAAGACGTCGCCCAGGTGGCTCCAATAACGCGGCCAGAGATTGAGCACGCGGCTGGAGACGAAGGTAAAGGTAACTGCATAGGAGCGCGCCATCCATTGGCGGTGCTGTGTGATTTGGCGGTTGCGCGCGGTGATGAAGGCTGCGGTGGTGCAGACCATCCAGGCGGCGGCCTGCATGGAGGTTCCGGGAAGACCCGGGCGGCCGGCTGCGAGAGCGATCCCCGTGAAGGAACCGATAAAGACGGATACGACGTAGATACGGCCGAGGATGCGATGGAGTTTGAGGTGACGCTGGCGGATCCGCGAGGAGAAATTGATGGGGCCGATTAAAAGAGCGAAGATTCCGGCGAGTGTATGCGGGATGAGGAGATGGCGGTCGGCAATGACCTGCAGACGGTAGGCGTGGTACATCGGATAGTCGGTGATGAGAAGCAACTCTGAGGTAATGAAGACGAAGAGTACGGTGAGACCAAGCGAGACCCAGAGAATGGTCTTGAATCTGGAATCGGCGGAACTGGGCGCTAGCAGAGTGGAATTTGGCATTATTCGCTTCTCAGATGGTTAGACGTGATAGGTACGCCATGAGGGCGACGGGGCGAGAGGCTTCATATCTCTTAGTCTAACGAGACGCTTCAGAATCACCGACCTCACTTCCACCGCCCTACGCACAACCGTCCCGGCCGGCACTGCTCCACCGTCACCGCCCCTTGGGGGACCTCAGCCGCAGCCAGCAGGCGTACCCAATCCTCTTTCCGGAAGGCCCGCCGGAACGACACCGGCCCATCATGCCGCACAAACCGGTGCCACCGCACCCACCCAAACATCCGACAACTCCACTCAGCCCGTTCCAAATCATTGATAAACCAACCTACCCGCACGGTCGCTTCCATCCACCTCAGCAGCGCGACGATCTCCTCGTCCTCCAGATGATGTGCCAACAGCGAACTCACGACGATATCCATCGGCTTCTCCGGCCGATACACCATAGCATCGCCGGTCCTCCACGTGATTCCGAGCTCCTTCGGCGTGGACTCAGCTGCTGCACGCGCCGCATAAGGATTCAAGTCGATCCCCGTTAACTGCACAGCAATGCCCCGTCTCCGTGCCCAGCCTGAAATCTGCCGCAACAGGTCGCCGCCGCCACTGCCCACATCGACGATGTGCATCGGCTCACGCCGCCCGCGCGGTAGCTGCTCCAGCCACGCCAGCGTGGGCCGATAACCCAGCAGCCAACGATTGACTTTTTCCAGACTGCGCAGGCAGTCACGGAAATCCTCATAACTACAGTCACCATCCATCAGCTCCGGCAACTCACGCGGAGAGACCCGCCGACTGAAGTCGATCTGTGCACTAGACCGCATGGAAGCGCATCGTCTCCGCTGTTAGGCCCGGCCCAAACGACATCGCACACCCACGCTGCCCCGGGCGCGCTTGCTGCATGATTCGCTGCAGCACAAACATCACCGTCGCCGACGACATGTTGCCGAAGCACGATAGCACTTCGCGCGACGCGGCCAGCGCATCCGTGGGCAGTTCCAGTCCCTTCCCCACCGCATCGAGAATCGACCGTCCGCCGGGATGCACCGCCCACAGGTCAATGCCGTCGCGCTCCGCCATCAGTTCGCCCTCATGCAGCGTGCGGCCCAGCACTCCCGGCACCTGCCCGGAGAGCACCATGTCGAACCCTAGCCCGCGAATCTTCCAGGTAATCAGCCCACGTGTCTCCGGCACCATCACCGCCTTGAAGCTGTCCAGCGCGAAACCCTGCTCGCGTGCGGTAATCAGGCTCGCCGCAGCACCATCGGCAAACACCAGAAACGAAAGCACCTGCTCTAGCTCCTGCGTCTCCTGGAAGTGCAGCGTGCACAGCTCCAGGTTGACCATCAGAACACCCGCCTTCGGATCTGAGCGAACAATGTGCCGCGCCAGCTTTAGCGCATTGATCGCGGCATAGCATCCCATGAATCCAACGATCGTGCGCTCCACGCCCGCCGAAAGCCCGAGGTGGTCGACGATCTCAAAGTCCAGCCCCGGCGCATAGAACCCCGTGCAGCAGGTCACGAGCACATGGGTAATACCGAAGCGTTCCTTTTCATTGAGCGCGAGCCGATCCACGGCCTTCCTCATCAGCACCGGAGCGCTCTGTTCAAACAGCTCCATACGTCGCGCCGTGTTGGGAAAATTGCCTAACCGATAAAACTCATTCGGGTCATGCGACGAGAATTGGCCGGAACCTTTCTGCGGATCGAGAAATGAGTAGCGATGCGCGATATTGGCGCGGCTCACCATGCGGCGGAAGACCGTGCGCAGCCGCCGATCGGCGAGCATCTGCTCGGCGAAGACGGCGAAGGCGTCATGCACATCGTGTTCTGGTACGGCAGTCGCGATGCGGTTCAGGTAAGCCGCAGTCATGCGCAATAGGCCCTCAGCCCGGATCGGATTGGATGTCGCGTGTGTGGCTTGAGGAAGCTCGACCACGAAGAGACGACGATCCTGCGACAGTCGACTACTTGAGGGAACAGGCTCCGTATTCTCAATACAACGGCTACCCTATGAGACGAGACCATTGTTCTATTGGTCGCACTTTGCAGGAAGGGATAGGATGACGATTTGTTCATGGAGGACGGAATCACCGGGACGCCCCCTGAATTTCGTGCATCCACACGCTAAGTTATATAGCAGCAGGCAAGATACACGATCACGAGTTTTCTTCTGAATCGCCATTTGGCGCTCTGCCGGGAGTCTGAAATCTGAGGGGTCGATACCCCGACACGACAAGCAGATGACCGAATCGTCATCTTGCAACCTCCTCAAGCATGTCAACGTGAATCAAATGTCTTACCATGATTTATGCAACTTCTGCTGGTCGAGGATGAACCCGAGATTCAGAGTTTCCTGAAGCAACCGCTTGCCAATGCAGGTTAC
>Ga0210396_10003370_pt1 | contig 15937 bp, 13 predicted proteins | sample IncBWH17OmetaG_FD_155466 | JGI IMG/M metagenome (GOLD analysis project Ga0210396, IMG submission 155466) | Forest soil microbial communities from Barre Woods Harvard Forest LTER site, Petersham, Massachusetts, United States - Inc-BW-H-17-O ... | reverse complement strand
TCGCCGTGACATCGAGCGCGCTGCAAAGCCTGACGAAGACCGGAAGTGCATAGACTGGAATCCGACGCGACATGTGTTCCGCGAACACTTTGAAATCGAAACCCCGGTCCACCACTAGCGCCGCCATGCCCGCGCGGCCGTCGGCGCCGGGCACGGTGACCCCGTAGGTCGCCGCGTCGAGAACGCCGGGGCAGTCCATGATCGCGTCGTTTACCTCGCTGGTCGCGACATTCTCCCCCTTCCAGCGGAACGTATCGCCAACCCGGTCGACGAAATAGTAGTAACCATGTTGGTCGACCTGCATGAGATCGCCGGTGCAGAACCAGACGTCGCCTGCCGCAAAGACATTACGCAGGATCTTCTTTTCGGTCTCGACCGGATCGGTATAGCCCTCAAAATGACCTCCGCCCTGCGCGGCGGCACCGATACGCCCGATCGCGTGGCCGACCTGGCCGGGGGCGCAGGCGATACAGAGCCCGTCCCGTCCGCGGATCGGGTTGCCGTCGGCGTTGACCCGCACGATCGAAGCCGGGAAGCGGTGCGCCAGCAGTGACGGAATTCGGCCGATCGCGCCGGGTTTTCCTTCGACGTTGAACAGCGAGAAGTTGCCTTCCGTCGCGGCGTAGAATTCGAGTATCTGCGGAATCGCGAACCGCCCGGCGAACGCCTCCCAGATGTCGCCGCGCAATCCGTTGCCGACGGCCAGCCGCAGCCGGTGTCCAGCCTCTGGTTCTGACACCGGCGCTTTCAAAAGGTAGCGGCAGAGCTCGCCGATATATTGGAAGACGGTGCAGTCGTAGCGCACGATGTCGTCCCAGAAGGCTCTGGCGGAGAATTTTTCCGCAATCACGACCGAACCGCCCGCGCGGAGCATGCTGCAGGGTGCGACCACACCGCCAACCGAATGATGGAGCGGCAGACAGTCGTAGAGGCGGTCGTCAGGGGAAGCGTCTGTCAGCCCCGCGAACCATCCGCCCCAGGAGAGAATGCGCCGATGGCTGACGTTCGCCGCCTTCGGCAATCCGGTGGTGCCCGAGGTGTAGATCAAAAGGGCGACGTCGTTGATCCTGACTTTGCCGCGTTCGGCGGCGGATAGCGGATGCGAATCCACGGCGGCAAGCGCCGCGTCCAGATCGGCGCCCGCGTCCCCGGCGCCGGGACGCCATAGACGGGGCACGTGCTTCAGATGTGGACGAGCGGATTCGAACGCATCGGTACAATCAGCGGCAAGGACGAGATGATCGGCATGCGCAGCGTCGATGCAGTGGGCGAGCGAGCGGTCAGCCAGCCGGGTGTTGATGAGCGCCACGGTGCCGCCGACCTTGCTGATGCCGAGCCAGCAGGCGAGATAGTCCGGCTGGTTCGGCATCAGCAAGCCTACGGTGCAACCGGGACGGATACCGAGACCACCTGCCCAGCGCGCATACCGGTTGATCCGTTCAGCGAGTTCTCCGTAGGTGAAGGATCTGCCGTCCGACAACAACGCGGGACGCAATGGCTGGCGCTGCGCCCATTCTTCGACGACATCGGCGAACAGCCGATGCGGCTCGGACTCGATCCGGGAGGTCAGTCCAATGGCCTTGAGCCAGGACTTGGCGGAGGATGACTTGGCGGAAGAAGATTTGGCAGAGGAAGCCCCGGCCGAGGAAGGTGTGCGCTGTGTGGCACCGTTTCCGGGCATTCGCGATATCACATCTGCCTTCATGACCGGACCATGTTCAGTTCGGTTCCAGAGAACGTCTCCGTTCGGAGGTCCATCCGGCGCCGAGCTGGTTGAGGATCACCGTTTCCAGCGTCCTCACCGATTTGAAATTCTCGGGCGTGATCTCATGTTGGGGAAGCATGATCTCGAACTCGGCCTCGACCTTGAGCATCAGCGCGACCATGTCCATCGACGTCAGTCCGATATCCACCAGATGTGAATCCGGGTGCACGTCCGCAGGGACGTCGTTCAGTTCCAATATGCTCTTGATGACGGTAAGAACGCGACCCCGGACTTCGTCGACAGCTGCTTCCATTTGCCCCTCAACCTTTCGTATCCGCACATGATTGCTCAGTCATGGACGCGACGATAGCCGACAGCGGCCTGGGTCAGTAGCTCCACTTCGGAGGTACTCCACCCGGAACGGCCTGCCCTGCGACATCCACTTCCGCGTCACGCCCACTTTCGCGCCATTCCGCATCGCACCACTTTCGCGTCACCGACTTCGCTGGTTCGATCAGTTAGCATCGCCGGCATTCCGGTCGTTGGACCGCGAAACTGGAAACTGGACGAAACTGGAAACCGGAGGAGTTCGGCTACATGAACATGCAGGACGCCAAGTTACGCGACTTCGTCTTGGAAAGCGGCCGGGCGCCACTGTCCCCCGATCGTCCTTCCTTCCGTCAACGGGTGGACATCGTTGCGGCGGTTGCTGCGTCCGAATCCGAAGCGGTCGACCGTGAGGCGTGTTTTCCGCAGAAGGCCATCGATGCGGCGCGCAAGGAGAAGCTTCTGGGCGCCCAGATCCCGGTCGAATTCGGTGGAGACGGTGCGTCAATCTCCGAGATCGCCAACATGTGCTACGTATTGGGACGCGCCTGCGCCTCAACCGGCATGATCTTCGCGATGCACCAGACCAAGGTCGCGTGCCTGGTTCGTCATGGCGTAAGCAGCATCTGGCACGAACGATTCTTGCGCCGCGTGACTTCCGAACAGATGTTGCTGGCCTCTTCGACCACCGAAGGACAGAACGGCGGTAACATCCGCTTCAGTTCGGCGGCGGTGGAGCGCGCCGGTGCGGAAATCTCGCTGGTGCGTGACGCGACGGTGATCTCCTATGGTGCCCAAGCCGACGGCATCGTCACGATCGCCCGCCGCGCCGACGGGGCCTCCGGTTCCGATCAGGTGCTGCTGGCAATCTCGAAAGGCGACTACACGCTCGAACCCACGCTGGGGTGGGAGACGCTCGGCATGCGCGGCACCTGCAGCGCCGGCTTCAAGCTGACTTTCAAGGGTTCCGCGGAACAGATCTTTCCGGAAGCCTATGAACGGATCCACTCCCAAACGATGACGCCCGTCGCCCATCTGTGTTGGTCCTCGGTCTGGGCGGGGATTGCCGCCGCGGCGGTAGAGCGGGCGCAGCTCTTTGTCCGCAAGGCGGCGCGGGCATCCGGCGGACAAATGCCACCGGCGGCCGCGCACTTTACCCAAGCCAAAATGTCGCTTGCGAAGCTTCGCGCAGTGATCGTCGCCAGCATGGACGAGTTCGCCAGGCATGAACATGATTGGCGGACATTGAGTTCGCTGGACTTCCAGTCCTCGATCACTCTGTTGAAGGTCCAGGCCTCCGAAATGGCCGTCGAAACCGTGATGCACGCCATGCGCACCTGCGGATTGGCAGGCTATCGCAACGACGGCGAATTCGCGATCGGCCGCCACCTGCGCGACGTGCTTTCCTCGCCGATCATGATCAACAACGACCGCATTCTCTCCAACGCGGCGACATCGACGCTGATGAGCGCGGTGCCCGCCGGTCTTCGTAACTGACAAAGACAACAGAGACAGCAGAAAGTCGATGCCATGAATGTTGCGATTCTCAATCCTTTGCCCGACACCACGTCAGAACCGGCCGATCAGCTCGACCATCTTGCGGATACGTTGTTCCATCGCATGGGTTCGGACGGCGTCTATGCCCGCACCGCGCTCTATGAGGATGTCGTGGAGCGGCTGGCCGCGCTGATCAGCCGGCATCGCGAGCCCGATACCGAGGTGTTGCGGTTCCCGCCCGTGATGAATCGGGCCCATCTGGAGAAGTCAGGATACCTCAAGAGTTTTCCGAACCTGCTCGGTTGCGTCTGCGGTTTGCACGGCAGTGAACGCGAGATCGACGCCGCGGTAAGTCGCTTCGATGCCGGCGGCGACTGGACCAACTCGTTATCACCGGCCGACCTCGTGCTGTCGCCTGCCGCCTGCTATCCGGTCTATCCAATCGCGGCGAGCCGCGGTCCCGTGCCGGCGAATGGCTGGCGTTTCGATGTGGCGGCCGATTGCTTTCGCCGCGAACCTTCGCGGCATCTCGATCGTCTGCAATCCTTCAGGATGCGCGAATACGTTTGCATCGGCAGCCCGGACCAGGCCTCGGTGTTCCGGGAACGCTGGATGAAGCGCGCCCAGGATATCGCCAGCGGCCTCGGACTGACATTTACGGTCGACTACGCGAGCGACCCATTCTTCGGCCGGGTCGGCCAGATGAAGGCGGTGAGCCAGAAGCAGCAGGCACTGAAATTCGAACTGCTGGTGCCTCTGCGCTCCGAGGAGGAGAAACCAACCGCCTGCATGAGCTTCAACTACCATCTCGATCATTTCGGCGTCGCCTGGGGCATCCAGGACGCGGACGGCGCGCCGGCCCATACCGCCTGCGTGGCCTTTGGAATGGATCGATTAGCCGTCGCCATGTTCCAGACCCACGGCAAGAAAGTCGCCCGATGGCCGACCGCGGTCCTCGACCTGCTCGGACTCCCGCGCGACGACCGGTAGACGGCGTCGGCATTCGAAAGGAACGCGATGCTTCTAGGAAATCCAGATGTCATCCGGGACCGGAGAGTCGAAGGGGCGGCCACCATGAAGCGCGAGACGATCGCTGTCCATGGCGGCTACGATGTCGACCCGACCACCAAGTCCGTCGCCGTGCCGATTTATCAGACGGCTTCATACGCCTTCGACAGCGCCGACCATGGCGCCGCACTTTTCAATCTCGAGGTGGACGGCTTTCGCTACACCCGGATCGGCAATCCGACCAACGCGGTGCTGGAGCGGCGCGTCGCCGCCATGGAGGGTGGAATCGAGGCGCTTAGCGTGGCGTGCGGCCAGGCCGCAACCCATTATGCGGTGACCAACCTCGCGGAGATGGGCACCAATATCGTCTCGGTCCCGCAGCTCTACGGCACCACGCATACGCTGTTTGCGCACATCCTGCCGAGGCAGGGCATCACGGTCCGGTTCTCGGCGGACGACCAGCCGGCGAGCATGGAAAAACTGATCGACGACGACACCCGGGCAATATTCTGCGAGAGCGTCGGAAATCCGGCCGGAAACGTTTGCGACATAGAAGCGATGGCCGAAGTCGCCCACCGGCACGGCGTGCCGTTGATCGTCGACAATACAGTACCGACCCCGATCCTGCTCAGACCGATCGAATACGGCGCCGACGTGGTGGTGGAGTCGCTGACGAAGTTCATGGGCGGCCACGGCACCACGCTCGGCGGGATCATCGTTGACAGCGGCATGTTCCCATGGGCCGAGCATCGCCGGCGCTTTCCCATGATGAACGAGCCGGAGAAATCGTATCACGGGCTGGTTTTCACTGAGCGCTACGGGCGCGCCGCCTACATCGCGCGCTGCCGCGCCGTCTCCCAGAGGACCATCGGCGCGGTATTGGCGCCGCTCAGCGCCTTTCTGCTGCTTCAGGGCATCGAGACCGTCGCGCTGCGGATCGAGCGGCACGTCGATAATGCCGAGGATGTCGCACAATTTTTGCGCAACGACCGGCGCGTCGGGTGGGTGAACTACGCCGGGTTTCACGACAGCCCCTATCATGCGCTGACGCAGAAATACCTGGGCGGCCGGGCGTGTTCGTTGCTGACCTTCGGTGTGGCCGGAGGGTTCGAAGCCGGCAAGCGGTTCTACGACGCGCTCAAACTGTTCAAGCGGCTGGTCAACATCGGCGACGCGAAATCGCTGGCCTGCCATCCAGCATCGACCACGCATCGGCAAATGTCGCCGGAAGAGCAAGAGAAGGCCGGCGTGCGGCCCGAGACAATCAGGCTAAGCATCGGAATCGAGCACGTCGATGACATCATCGCCGACCTCGATCAGGCGCTCCGTGCCGCAGTTTGACCCGCGTCAACCAATGAAGGCATTCCCATGCCTGTCCTGATCGACATCGACCAGCACGACCATCATCTCTTCGCGAGAGCGCGGGGCGGAGACGCCACCGAGAAGGCGCCGCCGGAAGGCCGGATTGAATGCCTCGATATCGGCCTGGTCAACAACATGCCGGATTCCGCCTTGATACCTACCGAGCGTCAGCTGTTCGACCTGCTCGAGGCCGCAGCCGGAAAGCTCGTCGTCAGACTGCATTTTTACACGCTGGAGACAACGCCGCGCTCGGAATGGGGGCAAGATTACGTGCGCCGGTACTACCGCGGCACCGATGATCTGTTCAATGCGGACCTCGACGCAATTATCGTGACAGGCGCAGAACCGAAAGCCGCCAGGCTGACGGAAGAGCCCTATTGGAACACTTTCGTACAGGTCGTCGATTGGGCCAAGGAGAATACCGTGTCGTCGGCGTACTCGTGTCTGGCCGTCCATGGAGCCGTCCTGCACTTCGATGGCGTGGAGCGCCAAGCACTGTCCGCCAAATGCATCGGCGTCTTCGCTCAAACCAAGGCCGAAGATCACCCATTGATGCGCGGCCTTCCGCCCGTTTTCAGAACACCGCACGCACGGTGGAACGGAGTACCGGAGGGGGCTCTTACGAATTGCGGGTATTCCGTTCTCGCCAGGTCGATAGAGGCCGGCGTCGATTGCTTCGTGAAGCGGCAGAACAGAAGCCTTTTCGTCCATTTCCAGGGCCACCCGGAATACGATGCCCAGAGCTTGTTGGGCGAATTCAGGAGGGACATGGGCCGCTTCCTCCGCGGAGAGAGCGAAGTCTGCCCGACGATACCGAAAGGCTATTTCAATGCGGAGTCGGAAGCGATCCTGACCGCCTTCCGGCGCGGAGCAATGACGAACAGAGGTCCAGAGCTCTTCGCCGGTTTCCCGACCGAACAGTTGGCGAATGATGTGAGAAACGTCTGGCAATCGACGGCCAGGCGCATCTACCGCAACTGGCTGCTGTACATGGAGGCGCGACGAGCCGAACGGTCCATTGTCCGCTTGGTCGGCGGAACAGTGCGATCGCGCCCTGGTCTACGCCCCTCGCGGGGGATCGGACCATGATCCGATGCCGCGAGATAGCGACGGCATATCTCGGCGCCGTCGCCGACTTCCTGGCGCATGGCTTCCCGGGTCGCTCGATGCAGATGATCTATTGTCAGGACGTGGCCGATTACGTCGCCTGTGCTGGCGTCATCGGCCGCTTCCTGCCGCGGCGCTGTCGGATCTCGCTCGCGCCCGACGCCAATGGGCACGTCAAGGACCTGGCTGGCTTCTACAGGGAACCGCTCGGCCGTAAATACTTCAAGGGGCCGCAACGCCCCAGGCTTGCCGATCTGTCGGATACCGAATTGGTGATCTACGGACCTTAACCCGGTCGTTAAAGTGGAGGGTCGTCATGATCCCGAAAAGCCAGCCCGTCCAGCATTCGCCGACATGGACATTCTTCGAGGGCGGTTGGCACAAGGGCAATGTACCGATGGTGGGTCCGCGCACCCATGGGTTCTGGCTCGGCTCGACGGTGTTCGATGGAGCGCGCGCCTTCGACGGTGTCACGCCCGACCTCGATCGCCATTGCGCCCGCGTCAACCGGTCCGCGGTCAGCTTCGGGCTCAAGCCGGTGGTCGATCTGGACACATGGCTGGGCCTGGCGCGCGAGGGCATCACCCGGTTCCCCGCCGGCGCCGAACTCTATATCCGTCCGATGTATTGGCCGCAAAACGGCGTCGGCGGCGGCGTGCTCTACGATCCAGAGACGACGGAATGGTGCCTCTGTATCTACGAAGCACCGCTGCCGCAGCCCGTCGGCATCTCAATCACGCTGTCGCCGTTCCGCAGGCCGACCGCCGAATGCGCGCCGGTCGAGGCCAAGGCCGCCTGTCTCTATCCGAACAATTCCCGTGCGCTGATCGAGGCCGCCTCCCGCGGCTTCCAGAACTGCCTGATGCTTGACATGCTCGGCAACGTCGCAGAGTTCGGTAATTCCAACGTGTTCATGGGGAAGGACGGCGTGGTCTACACGCCGACGCCGAACGGCACTTTTTTGAACGGCATCACCCGGCGGCGGGTGATCGAACTCCTGCGCGGCACAGGCGTCACCGTGATGGAGACCACGCTGCGCTATAGCGATTTCCTGGACGCCGACGAGATTTTTTCGACCGGCAATTTCGCCAAGGTCATGCCGGTAATCCGGATCGATGACCGACAACTCACTCCGGGTCCATTCTATGCGCGCGCGCGAAAGCTGTATTGGGACTTCGCTCACGCCGTGAAGATGGCGGCCTGATCGGATCGGCAGGCCGACCGCGACGGCTTTTGGGAGAAACGGAGCAGGAGAAGATATGAACGACGATCCCCAGCGGAAACTGCGCGAGGCGGCGCTCGCGGCCGGCGTAACCATGACCGCGCCGGAGACCGTGTTCCTGTCGGAAGACACCGTCTTCGGAAAGCACGTGACCATCGAACCTTTCGTTGTGTTCGGCCCAGGCGTGACGGTCGCGGACGGCGCAACCATTCACGCCTTCACCCACTTCATCGGCGCCGAAATCGGCGCCGGTAGTTCGGTCGGCCCCTATGCGAGGCTGCGCCCCGGAAGCGAAATTGGCGCTGGCGCGAAGATCGGAAATTTCGTGGAGATCAAGGCGGCCGCGGTTGGCGTCGGCGCCAAGGTCAACCACCTGTCCTACGTCGGCGACGCGGATGTGGGAGAAAGGGCCAATATCGGCGCCGGGGCGATCACCTGCAATTACGACGGCTTCGCGAAGCACAAGACAACAATCGGCAAAGGCGCCATCGTCGGCAGCAATGTCTCGCTGGTGGCCCCGGTGAGCGTCGGAGAAGGCGCCTATGTTGGCTCCGGCTCTGTGATCACCCGCGACGTGCCTGACGACGCGATGGCGTTGGAGCGCGGCCCGCAAGCCAATCGCGAGGGCGGGGCGGCGCGATACCGCAAGATTCGAGGCGCGCGGCAAGAAGTCGAAAGGCGGCCAGCGGCAGGCTTTGTAAAGCTTTCAACTTAGCGCTGTTGAACCTCGCTATGGTTTGAAATTTTTTTGTCGATTTGGAGAGATTGATCCGCATGTGCGGGATTGTCGGCATCCTTGGGCGCGGTCCGGTCGCAGACCTGATTGTGGATACACTCAAGCGCCTCGAATATCGAGGCTATGATTCCGGAGGCGTTGCCACGCTGGAAGGCGACCATCTCGAGCGCCGCCGGGCCGAAGGCAAACTGCGGAATCTCGAATCGCGATTGAAAGCCGAACCACTTGCGGGCCATGCCGGCATCGGACATACCCGCTGGGCCACCCACGGCAAGCCAAACGAAAACAATGCGCACCCGCACGCGACTGAAAACGTCGCGGTGGTTCACAATGGCATCATCGAGAATTTCCGAGAGCTGCGGCAAAAGCTAGAACGGCAGGGCGCGAAATTCCTGAGCGATACCGACACTGAAGTGGTGGCGCATCTGGTCAATTCCTACATTCTCAAGGGCGCTTCGCCGCAGGAGTCCGTGAAAGCTTCCCTTCCGCAGTTGCGCGGTACATTCGCGCTGGTGTTCCTGTTTAAGGGCCATGGCGATCTCCTGATCGGCGCCCGAAGGGGCTCACCGTTGGCGATCGGTCATGGCGACGGCGAGATGTATCTCGGCTCGGATGCGATTGCGCTCGCCCCGTTCACCGACACCATCAGCTATCTCGAGGATGGCGACTGGGTGGTTTTGACCCGCGAAATCTGCGTGATCTATGACGAGCAGGATGCGGTGGTGAATCGCGAGGGGCTAAAGTCCGGCGCTTCGTCGTTCCTGGTCGACAAGGCGAATTATCGCCACTTCATGGCCAAGGAAATTCATGAGCAGCCGGAAGTGGTCGGCCATACGCTGGCACGCTATGTCGACATGGTGACCGAGCGGGTGGCACTGCCGAAACCATTGCCGTTCGACTTCAGGGATATCAAGCAGATCTCGATCGTCGCCTGCGGCACCGCGAGCTATGCCGGTTACATCGCCAAATACTGGTTTGAACGGTTGGGCCGCTTGCCGGTCGAACTCGATGTCGCCTCCGAATTCCGCTACCGCGAGGCGCCGTTGCGCAGGGGCGATCTGGCGATCTTCATTTCGCAATCCGGCGAGACCGCCGATACGCTAGCCGCGTTGCGCTATGCGAGGTCGCAGGGATTGCACACCGTTTCGGTGGTTAACGTGCCGACCTCGACCATTGCGCGCGAAAGTGAAACGGTGCTGCCGACCCTGGCCGGCCCCGAAATCGGCGTCGCTTCGACCAAGGCCTTCACCTGCCAGTTGATGGTGCTGGCTGCGATCGCAGTAGCGGCCGGCCGGGCGCGCGGCGAACTATCCGAGTCCGATGAAGTCCAACTGATACATGGACTGGTGGAAATTCCCCGGCTGATCGCGGCAGCCCTTGGCACCGAGCCGGAGATCGAGAAGCTTGCGCGCGAGATCGCCAAGTCCAAGGATGTGCTCTATCTCGGCCGCGGCACCAGCTATCCGCTGGCGCTGGAAGGCGCGCTGAAACTGAAGGAAATCTCCTACATCCACGCCGAAGGCTACGCCGCCGGCGAACTCAAACATGGACCGATCGCGTTGATCGACGAGAACATGCCGGTGGTGGTGATTGCGCCGTACGACCGGGTGTTCGAGAAGACCGTTTCCAACATGCAGGAAGTCGCAGCGCGCGGCGGAAATATTATTCTGATGACCGACGCCAAGGGCGCGGCGGAAGCCAGCATCGAGTCACTGGTCACGATCATCCTGCCTGACATGGATGCGGCCTTCACACCGATGGTCTACGCCGTTCCGGTACAGCTATTGGCCTATCATACCGCCGTGGTGATGGGCACCGACGTCGACCAGCCCCGAAATCTCGCAAAATCGGTAACGGTGGAATAATTTCATTTCGCGGCGATGGTCGTAGCCGAGGGGCAAGGACACCGTCCAGGTCGCGGTCGCCGTTCAGAAAACTCCCGGTTCCTAGCATCGTGAAACCGAATGCTCCTGCCGACAGCAACACGATTGAAAACCATGTTATGACGTATGGTTAACGGTGGCGCTTGGTTAACGGTGGCGCTCTAACCGGACGAGCGCGACATGAGGCCGTTTCGCAGATGGCAGCACGTCGGGATCCGGCCATTGAAAAGCATCACATGTTGGAAACAACCATTAGAAGGCATCATAAGATACGTTCATGCATCGCAAGATACATCCTGCCACCGTCCAGACACATTTACAGGCCGTCCGTTTCGGTGCAGTTAATACTCAGTTAATATTCATTGAATGGGTTTTTCGATTTCGCTTTTGTCTTTTCGCATTGCAGGGGGGTTGCGTATCATGTCATCCCGCATTGTTCCCACCACCATCATCGGTCCTAAAGGTTTATTGCGCGACAGTCTCGCCTCCCTCCTCGGCGGCTACTCTTATCGGGTAACCGACAGCTGTCACACCGCTGCCGACATGCCGGTTCCATCGGACGAGGAAAGTCCGCGCATGGTACTCCTCACCACGCGCACAGTGGATCTCACGGTAGCCGAATGCGCCGACGTCAGACGAATTTGCCCGAACTGCAAGATCGTCGCCGTTTTGGAGAATCTTCAGGACGAAGATTTCCAGAAGTTGGCGCATTTGGCCATAGACGGGTGCGTTCCCCTTGACGTCTCCCAGGACGTCCTGACCAGGACGCTCGACCTCGTCATGTCGGGCGCCGCGCGGATCATCGTTCTGGCCGATGAGCCATGCCTTCACATCTCGCCACCCGGGGACGGACACAAGGCCGACTCCAGCGTCGGGCCGAGCAATGGCGGCCCGTCCCGGCAGAACCTGTCGGACACTGCGACGGCGACGATCACAGACCACGATGGGCCCCTCAATGGGCCGCTACCCGTTCCGGATGTCAAAGCAGGCTTCTCCGTCTCCAAAGCATTCGCCGTCCGCGAACCGACGATCTCGGTCTCGAAATTCAATCACGGCTCCAATACGCAACGACTTAGCCCGCATCTTGCCGGGCGCGGTCTCAGGACCGTGTTGTTCGCGCCCGGTCCTGGACTCAACGTCCACAATGCGGACGGTCTGGAGCGCGAGCAGCCCGTGACGACCGCGCGCAGTGGTGAGTTGCCGACTACGGCGATTCCGGCGCTTTCCGAACGCGAAAGACAGATCATTGACGGCCTGATCAAAGGCCAGTCCAACAAGACTATCGCACGCGCATGCGGAATCACCGAGGCGACTGTCAAGGTCCACATGAAGGCGATCCTGCGTAAGGTTCCATGCTCCAACCGCACGCAGGTGGCGATCTGGGCGCTGGAGCACGGCGATACGTTCCGCGCCCCACCGATCAAAGGAGCGTCCGTGGGGCCCACTCTGCGCCTGGCCAAATAATAATAATAGAGCGGCGGCGGCGCAGCCGTCACGCCGCTGGCGCCGCCCTCGCCTCCTCTGCGTCGCTCCGACCGCGTAGTCGGCGGCCAGTAGACTTCGCAGCCAGGATTTGTTCCCAACGGTAGGCATGCTCGATCATCGTCGGCAGATCGTTCAATTCCGGCTTCCAACCCAGACTGACGAGATGATCGCTGTTCGCCACGACGGAGGCGGGGTCTCCCGCCCGGCGCGGCGCGTGGCGAATCTCGAACTCGGTTCCGGCAACCATCCTGACCGCGTGGACGACTTCTCTGACCGAATAGCCCCGTCCATAGCCGCAGTTGAGGATCCGCGATGTGCCGCCGCCACGCAGATAGTCGAGCGCCGTGAGATGTGCACGCGCCAGATCGGAAACATGAATATAGTCACGCACGCATGTGCCGTCCGGCGTCGGATAATCGTAGCCGTAAATACTCATGTGCGAGCGTCGGCCCAGCGCCGTCTCGAGTGCCACCTTGATCAGGTGGGTTGCTCCGGGTGTCGATTGGCCGTGGCGCCCCGCCGGATCGGCACCGGCGACGTTGAAGTAGCGTAGCGCCACGTAGCGCAGTCCGTAGGACGCGCCGGCATCGGCGAGCATTTGCTCGGACATAAGTTTCGATCGTCCATAAGGGGAAAGTGGCCTCGGATCGGCGGACTCGGCGACCGGAACGATTTCCGGGTTGCCGTAGACGGCAGCTGTCGAGGAGAAGATGAAATGCTTCACGCCGGCTCCTACCACAGCTTGCAGCAGGGCATGCGTCTTGAGCGTGTTGGCCAAGTAGTATCCGAGCGGATCGACGACGGAGTCCGGAACCACGATCTTGGCGGCGAAGTGCAGGATCGCGGTGATATCGTGCTCCCGGATCAGCCGCGATATCAGCTTCGCATCGGCGACGTCGCCGACATGAAAAGGAACGCCGGGCGGAATGGCCTCCCGCATTCCCGTCGACAGATCGTCCAACACCACCGGCGTCTCGCCGCGATCGAGAAGAGCGAGGACCGTATGCCCGCCGATGAAACCGGCGCCTCCCGTGACTAGTACCGTCATTCGGCGACTCCTTTCGTTGGAAGTGCGGTGGTGCGATTTCCGCGGAAGTCCCCCATGAAAAAGCATCGTCCATCTGAGCGCTCCCTTCGCTGCCCTGCTGCTCTATGGCGAGAACCCAGGCGTTAGCGAAGCGGGTCATGACGTAGGAGACACGGCAGTCGTGATGTCCGCAGTCTGGGGTTTAGTGCGGAGTTGCGCAGCCCATGCAACATACGCAACCCTGCCTTTCCCGGTTGCCAGCCGACGATCATGCCGTCAGATGACTTGCGCCGTGGATCGAACGCAACGGCCCCGAAGGGTTAGCTTTGGCGCTTGAGTGCGACGCCGGTTATCGGTCGTCGAATGCAACGGCCCCGAGGTGTTACCCCTTCTGGATTTGCACAATTTGCCGCTGGTTTGTCATAGTGGGTTCGACTTGTTCCGGTCGCCTTAGCCACGGTCTCCTGTTACCAGACATCACCGCAAACCAAGTTTTCGACTGTTCAGATCGGCGAATCCCCGTGGTTGTGGCAAGCAACAACTCCCCGCTGTCAACTGCCGATGCGAACAAGCTGCTCGCAAATCCCGTCGCGATGATCTCCGAGATCAAGCATATCGAGGCGTCGGTACTACTGGGCGTGACCAACCACGAAGCAAATCACGTTGAGGGATCACGCATCGACCACCTAACCCGCAAGGGCATCCGAAAGATTGGTGGCACGGCACGGCTCGGCAAATAGCCAGCGGCATTCAGAACGAGGAAAAATAACCAAGGCGCGGCGAGGCCCGGTTGATTGCCTCTTCGCGCGGCAACAGATAGCGCCTACACCCGCGCCTCGGGCTTAATCGCTCGGCGCGCCAGTCCTCTATAGAGCATCTATGGTTCAGAGATTCGTTACAGTAGCCGCTTGGCTTTCGTTGTGTTTCATTGCTTATGTTACTCTCGCCCCAATTCAGGCGAGGCCGACACTTCTTGCCCTGTCGAGCCTTGAACATCTCGCCGCTTTTGCGGTCCTCGGCATGCTCTTTTGCCTGGCCTATCCTCGGCACGCCGTACTTGTGTGTGTAATCGTTCTTGGTAGTGCCGTGGTGCTGGAATTCTCACAGCTATTGACTCCAGATCGTCATGGACGAATTTGGGATGCGATCCACAAACTGGTGGGTGGTGCCGCGGGCGTCCTGGCCGGACAGGCGATCGTTTACTTCAAGCAAGCCGGCGGCTGGTTCCGGAATTAACCAGCAGCGCGGGGCCTGCGGCATTGTCGAACCGTGTTTGGTCCTTTGGGAGCAACACGCATGAGTCGCCTGCATCGAGAGCCATGCCGTCCACCTCAAACGCGAAAAGCGCGGGCTTGCCGATGACCCTGGCTTCGAGCGGGAGGAACTTACGCAAATCTTTGTTTTCGCGGGTCTCGATATGGATCTTGCCCGAGAATCCGGACAAGGGCGTCGCCCGGGTGAAGGCGAGCGCAAGACACCTCGGCGACGACAAGTGGTCGTCAAGATGGATGTACCCCAATCGGGCCGCTGCAATCTGGCGCTCGGCCAGCAACAGGATCGACATCGAGGCTCCGATCGCGATCCGGTGAATCTAGACTAGAAGGCTCGTCGAGCGAAACTAAATTTCTGCTACCGCTCCCGCAGGGATTCCCGACTGTATCTTGCCAGCGGCGAGAGCAGGTAGCTGATGATTCTGCGCGAACCCGTCTTGATCTCGACCGTCACGGCCATTCCGGGGCCGAGCTTGACGAGCTTCTCGTCCACCTGCATCTCCGTGCGGTCGAGCGAGATGCGCGCGGCATATTGCAGCTCCTGGCCCTTCGGCTCGCTAGTGCTCGTCGCCGCGCCCGCGGTCTGCTCATTCGACGCGTTCTGTTGCGTTTCGCGGGCAATGGCGTCGGACGACACGCCGAGCACTTCGCCATGAAGGAGCCCGTAGCGCGTGAAGTTGAATGTGTCGACCTTGATTTCCGCCTTCTGACCGGAATGAACGAACCCGATATCGCGATTGGACACCATGGCCTCGATCTCGAGATGGGTTTCGCTCGGAACCACCACTGCGAGCGCCTGAGCGGGCGTCACCACGCCTCCCACCGTATGAACGGCGAGCTGCTGCACGACGCCGTCGACCGGCGCTGTCAAACGTTGGAGCTTGGTCCGCTGCTCCGCCTTGATCACATCCTGCGCAAGGCTGGCAGCCTTCTGCTGCGCCTTGGACAACGCGTCATAGACGGTGCGTTGATGCTCCACGATGGTCTTTTCTCGCATTCCCTTCAGCAGGGCAATGGCCGCATCGGCTTCGCTGAGCTTGCTTTGTTGCACGACGATATCCTGCTGGAGGCCGACCAAATCCTGCAACTCGGTGAGATAGATGACCTTCGAAGCCAGCCCCTTGTCGAGGAGCCCCTTGTGAATGTCGACCCGCTCCTGCAGCACCGGAATGGTTGCTTCGATCTTCGCGATGCTGGCGGAAGTGGTCGCTCGCTCGGCTTCCTTCTGGCTTTGCTGGCGCCCGATCTCGGAAAGTTTGGCGTCCTGTTCGGCATGCTCGCTGATCAGGAATTGACGATGCATCTCG
>Ga0210396_10003369_pt1 | contig 15944 bp, 16 predicted proteins | sample IncBWH17OmetaG_FD_155466 | JGI IMG/M metagenome (GOLD analysis project Ga0210396, IMG submission 155466) | Forest soil microbial communities from Barre Woods Harvard Forest LTER site, Petersham, Massachusetts, United States - Inc-BW-H-17-O ... | reverse complement strand
TTCGGCGCAGGCGACGAGTGGTTGATTCCGCGGGTGGTGGGTGACGCCTTCAAGGTGCACATCAGTGAGCCCGGAGACGACAGTGTGTCACTGCATCCGGCCGAGATGTTGTTCATCGGCACCCTGGCCGGTGCACGGGCGCTCGACATGGAGAACCGCTTCGGCAACTTCGACGTCGGCAAAGAGGCCGACTTCGTCGTCGTCGACTCGTCCCGTACCCCGGCACTGCAGGCCGCACTGAGCCACGGCGTCCGATCCGGCGACGCGGATCTGGCCCGCAACCAGACGCTCTTTGCGCTGCTGATGGGCATTCGGGAATCATCCATCGCCGAGGTTTACGTGCGCGGCAGCCGAGTCACCGCGTTATAGGTTCCGTAGCGCAGAACCGCAGCCTTGCGCTCACAAAACCCCTAGTTTGTGCGCGAGAGGAGGTGCCCGTGGCCGGCTCACTGCCTACCAGTTCACCGTCCGATCATCGTGAGTCGCAGTTCGACGCGCCCCGGCGGCGCTGTGCGCGTGGTAGAGCGCTGGCGACGCGCTCGGGCGGGGGCCGAGTTTGACGCGGGGCGGGCGGGGCTCAAACCCGCGACCAACGGATTACCGGCTGACTTGGGATGACCCCCTACCCCTAGGTGAAATGGGTGTGGGGCCGCGATAACGAGGTGCCATCGACAAAGATGTCGAGCTTCTCGTTGTAGAAAGCGATCATCCCGGCGATAGGCGCGACCTCGCGCAGTGGATAGTCGTACGTCCACGCAAGGTCTGGATGCGCCGTCTCTCCGACTCTGACGTTCCAGTACCGCGAGGTGATTCCTTTGTAGGGACATATGGTTTGGGTTTCGCTTGTCGCCAAGTGCGAGAACACCACGTCGGTGCGGTCGATGTAGTAGCGGGTCGGAAGTCCTGTCTCGAAAAGCAGGACCGGGCTGTGTGTCTCGGCCAGCACGACGCCGTCGAGTTCGACCCTGACGTGGCGGTGCGAGCGCAGCGCGTCGACACGGACGTAGGGATTGCGGGGATGACCGATGATCGGTTCGTCCTCCTCGAACCAGTCGAGTGCGTCCCATTCGAACCGGACGCTGCCTGCGACCGGACCTGAGTCGTACAGGCGGGCCGCCGACTTCCATACGCGCTCAGGCGAAGTCAACGAATACAGCCGCGAAGAGCCCAACTGTAGTTTCTGGACGTGGTTTTCGTCTTGCAGATGCTCCATACGGACGTCAGCCGCAGGCACGTAATACTGCGGGTAGTAGGCAATCTCCCAGACGTAATGGGCGTGCGTCGTGTCGAATACGAGTGCGCCGTCGAAGTAGCCGCGCACCCGGCGGGGGGCTGGCTCCACAAGGCCTCGCTGCCCCACCGTCTGGGGATAGTCCCGATCAGGAGTCTGTGACTCGGGAATCGTTGGTCCCCCTGAAGGGGCCTTGGCGGACACGGTCATGTGCAATCTCCTTATTCGGATGCAGGCCCGACAATTAACATCTGCGCTCGCGTCAGGCCGAGCTGCAGGCTCGCGCGGCTGCCAGGGTGAGCCGCGCGATGCGTTTGGCCGTCATCGCGGCGGTGCGCGCGGGCTCGTCTGTGCCGGTGGTGGCCAGCGCCCCGTCATACAGCACGATCAGCGCATCGGCCAGCGCTTCGGAGTCGGATACGCCTGTTTCAAGGGCCAGTTGACGAAACGAACGGCGCAACCAGCTGCGGTACTCCTTAATCGCCAGCTGCTGGGCCTCCCCCGCCGGTGCTTCGGCGGCGGCGTTGTGGAAGGGGCAGCCCCGATACTCGGGAAGCGACACATAGTCGGCGATCGCATCGAAAACCGCCAGGATCTTCGCGTCCGGGTCATCGACGCCGGCCTGCGCGGCCTCCACGAGCTGCTGCCATCGCTCCAGGCGCCCACGCAAGTAAGCAGCAACCAGCTCGTCCTTGCCGCCGAAGATGTAGTACAGCGAACCTTTTGCCACGCCTGCCTTCTCGATGACGGCGTCAATTCCTGTGGAGTGCACCCCGTCGCGATAGAAGAGCTCATCGCACGCTGCCAGCAGCCGTTCCCGCGGGGACGGCCGTTTCGCTGTCTGCGCCGGCATGTGGCGAGCATATCAGACAGACTTGTCTGAAGATGACTTCTGTGACCTCCCGCTGACGGCTGTTCCGGGAAGGGGCCTCAAACCCGGCCGGTGCGTCCGGTCGGCCCGACGTCTCGAATCTCGACACGTTTCAAGCGATTTACGACAGTTCCTCGCCGCTGCCGTCCGCCACAACCCTTCGACCGGCCCGCTTGACAGGCCACCCCGTCAGCCGCAATAGTTTAGACCTATCTGTTCAAATATGCTGGAAAGAGGCCTACTGTGGGACAGCGGCTGAGGAGCGCAAACCCGCCGAAAACCCCAAGAGCGGGGTGCCCATGGCGCGGAGACCTTCCTGAAACAGGCTTGACCTGATGCCCACCATGATGAAGATCTCCGCCCAGTTCGCCACGTCGCTGCACTCCCCGGAGCACATCAGCGCCGCCGAACAGCTCGGCTACGACAGGGCCTGGCTATTTGACACGCCGCACGAAAGCCCCGACGTGTGGATGATGCTCGCCTTGGCCGCCGAACGCACCACGACGATCGGCTTGGGGCCGGGTGTGCTCGTGCCCACCCTGCGCCACCCCATGGTCAACGCCTCTGCAACCGCGGCGCTGGCCGCACTGGCGCCGGGCCGGGTCGCGGTCGCGTTCGGCACCGGTTTCGCCGGTGCTCGCGCACTGGGCGCGGCACCGAGCAGCTGGACCTACCTGCGGGAGTATGTAGCCGCGTTCCGCGGGCTGCTCACCGGCGCGACCGTGACATGGCAGGGTAGCCGGATGCGCATGATGCACCCGCGCGGGCACGCACCCCCGCACCCAATCGACGTGCCCGTCCTAATTTCGGCGCTTGGCCCCAAGGGCCTCGCGGTGGCCACCGAGTTGGCCGACGGACTGTTTACCGTCAATGGTCAGACCCGCTTCGCCTCCCGGTTCGACTGGGCCGCGCTCGGCGTGCACGGCACCGTCCTGGTCGACGGTGAGCCCCTGGATTCGGCGCGGGTGCAGGCGGCCGCGGGGCCAGGAAACGCGCTGGCCTACCACGCCGCATATGAGTTCGGCGGCGACGTGACCGCACTGCCGGCCGGCGACGTCTGGCTCGACACCATCAACCAGACATCAGCGCAGGATCGCCACTTCGCAGTGCACGACCAACACCTTGTGGCGCTTAACCGCGCCGACGCGGCTGCCTGGGTCGCCGGCGGCTGGCAAGCCATCCCCCAGACCACCCTGACCGGCACCGCCCAAGACATCGGCCATCACGTCTGCGACATTGCCGCTCAAGGCATCACCGAGATCATTTACCAGCCCACCGGACCCGACATCGCGGGTGAACTCGAGGCTTTCCACAACGCGGCGCGCAGCGCCGCATCCGCCGGCTGATCAGAACGCACTGCCGCACAGGGGAATTGCGGTTCGCCGCAAAGAATGTTTTGAGCCGATACCGGTCTGCAGTCTCGCTTCGTCGGCGCGCGGTGTAAACGATCAAGCGCAGCTCGCCGTTGCGTTAGACCGCACTGTCTGATCTGTGGGTCAATCTTTGAGAGTGGCGCCCATGATCGTCCTTCGACAGTCGCCGCAATGACGCAGCTCACAAGAAAGCGCGCAATGACGGCCTTGCGAATTCAGACCGATCAGTCTAAGTTCGTCTCTGAGAGATCAGACAGATCAGTACAAATACTCCAGGAGTGGTCATGACAAGCCCCACCGCGGTTCGGGATCTGGAAGGCAAGGTCGCGCTGGTGACCGGCGCGACATCGGGAATCGGTCAGGCGGCGGCGGTGCAGTTGGCCGCGCAGGGCGCCACGGTGGTAGTGCACGGTCGTGACGCCAGCCGGGGCGCTGCGGTTGTTGCCGAGATCGAAAACGACGGAGGCACGGCTCGGTTTGTGGGTGCGGACTTGACTGAACCGATGGAAGCACTGCGGCTGGCCGAGGAGGTCGGCGAGGTCGACATCTTGGTCAACAACGCCGGGTTTGCCTGGTTCGGCCCTTCGGCAAACCTGCCCGTCAAGACGTTGGATCAGTTGTTCGCCGCCAACGTGCAAGCCCCTTACCTGTTGGTGTCGGTGCTGGCCCCGAAAATGGCGGCACGCGGCGACGGTGTGATCATCAACATCGCCAGCAGGGCGGGGATCGTCGGTCAACCCAACACCGCGGCCTACGGCGCCACTAAGGCGGCACTGGCGTCCTTCGCCCGATCCTGGGCCACCGAGTACGGGCCGGCTGGCGTCCGCGTCAACGCGATTTCACCAGGACCCGTCTACACCAACGCAGCCAAACGGGAACTGTTCGATTCCCTCGGTGAGACCACCGTGCTGGGTCGGGCTGGTGAGCCGCAAGAGGTGGCCGAGGTGATCGGATTCTTGGCGTCCCCTCGTGCGTCCTACATCACCGGAGCCAACGTGCCCGTCGACGGAGGCCGCAGGGGCGCCGAAACCCATCACAATCCAGACGCGACGTCATGACCATCTCGGTACTGGCGATCAGCTTCGACGCCCACGACGCCGCGCAGCTCGCACAGTTCTGGGCGCAGGCCCTGCACCGGAGCGTCAACGAAGGCGCCACCAAGGACTTCGCGGCAATCGCCCCGGACGCCGACAGCGGGCTCGGATTCGTCTTGATGTTTCACAAGGTGCCCGAGGGCAAAACGGTCAAGAACCGAGTGCATTTCGACCTCCAGGCCGCCGATGTTCCGGCCGAAGCCGACCGACTGACCAGTTTGGGCGCCCGGCAGACCCGCTCGCTGGTCGAGAACAACAACCGGTGGATCAGTTTCCTGGATCCCGAAGGCAATGAGTTCGACCTCGTCGCAAGCAGATGAACCAATCACAGGAGGCAAAGCCATGACCGAGACCGAGCAGCGCCACAAGGCGCTCGTGCTGGAGGCGTTCGACACGCTGTTCAACAAGCGGGATTACGCCGCTGCACAACGCTTCTGGTCAGCCGACTACATTCAGCACAGCGCTCACATTCCGCCGGGACGCGAGGGGCTTTTCGAGCTTGTGAAGGCCTCACCACCCGACATGCGCTACGAGAATGCGGTGATCACCACCGACGGCGATTACGTGATGCTGCACGGTCGCTTCTGCAACGTCGGCCAACCCGCTGACTGGATCGTGGCGGACATCGTTCGGATCCAAGACGGCGTGCTTGCCGAACACTGGGATGTCATCCAAGACGAAGCCACCGCCGGGGAATCCCTAAGCGGGCTGCCAATGTTCGGCAACGCCTTCCCCGCCCGGGCCTGACACGACATGCCCGCACACCATCGCGCCCAGCCCTCACCACGAATTTGGAGGATCCACCGGGCGCAGACGATAAAACTAGAAGGCACATCATGATTGAGGCAAGACGGCGGGAGCGGCTGCGAGGCCGAGATATCGCCGATGCGAGCCCCGTCGTATCTGTTAGCGGAAGGCTCGTGTGATGCGGCGCGGCGCCGTGAGCGCGTTCCAGAGGTGGCAGTTCCGCAGCGGGCGTCCAAATCGCTCGGCACGCGTCTTAAGCCGCTTGCTCGGTATCGCCTTTGCGACGGGCATCGGGCCAAGTCAAGCTGCCACAATCGAGGTTCGAGGACGCAAGACCGGGCGAAAGATCTCGTTTCCCGTAGTTGTTGTCGCCTACCAGGGTGAGCGCTATCTGGTGGCCATGCTGGGCGACAGGACGAACTGGGTGCGCAACCTGCGCGCTGACAATCATGCTGTTTTGCTGCAGGGCAAGCGCGAGAACGTGTCCTCGGTGGAGGACTTCTCCGACAATCGTGCCGCGATCTTGCGCCGTTATCTCGAGGTCAGCGCCGGCGCCCGCCCATTCTTCCCGATTGACCGCCGGGCGCCACTGAGCGAATTCGAGCGGATTGTCGACGAGTATCCAGTGTTTCGGGTCGTCCCAGCTGTCTAAGGGCCGTGCCGTCCACTCGCATCGATGATCACGTTTATAGCGAACGGCAGGAGCAGCAGGCCACTCGTGGGGCGGAAGGGGCGCGAACCGGCAACCAACGGATTTGCGGACGGCTGATCCGGGTCGTTCCGGTTGTGCTCCGTCAAGGCGCGACATCCCCTGTCCGGCGCGTAGGATCCCTATATGAGAAGGGGTTTCGTCGCGGCATTCGCGTTCGGGTTGATCGTCGCCTTGTTCGGTTTGATCTGGGCGCTGCAGGGATTCGGAGTGCTTGGTGGTAGCCCGATGAGCAACACCACGACCTGGTCCATTATTGGTCCGATCACGGTGCTGATCGGAATCGTGATTGCGGTATTCAGCTGGCGGAGACTGTCGTCGAAATAGTGCTTCACCGCTCCGACACGGTGAAGTCCACCAGGTGCCATCCGGTGGCGCCGTCGGGGACGGTACCAACCCGATCCGCAGTTTGGGCAGCTCCGGTGTTGTCGATGGCGCGCACGGTGATGTTGTGTTTCCCAGGGCTTTTCGCATGCCAGGGGAAGCTCCACAACCGCCACGTCTCGTTGGAATAGCTCGCGCCCAGTTCAGCCGGCTGCCACACGCCATCGTCGATGCGGACCTCCACGGCCCGCACGCCGCGATTCTGTGCCCACGCGACACCGCCAAACACCACGGACCCCATCGGCACCTTCTGACCACCTTTCGGCACGTCGATCCGCGACTCGGTCTTGATCGGTGCACGCGGGGCCCAGCCCATCCGCGTCCAGTACGCCTGTGCTCGGTCGAAGCGGGTCAGCTCCATGTCGACGACCCACTTGGTGGCGGACACGTACCCGTAGAGCCCGGGTACTACCAGCCGGGCCGGGTAGCCATGCTCGACCGGCAGCGGCTCACCGTTGAGGCCGACCGCCAGAAGCGCGTTGCGGGTATCGGTGAGTGCATCCAGCGGCGTTCCGGCAGTGAAGCCGTCGATCGACGTCGAAAGCACCATATCGGCGTCCGCGTGCACCCGGGCGGCCGCCAGCAGATCAGCCACCCGGTAGCCTGTCCAGATACCCGTCGAAATCAGCTTGCCTCCAACGGGATTCGATACGCAGGTTAACGTCATCGCCATTTCGATGACGTCGAAGTCGGCGAGGTCGTCGAAGCTGTAGGCCGTTTCGCGATCCACCATGCCGTGGATACGCAGCCGCCAGTCTCCGTGGCTGAGTTGGGGAACAGTGAGTGCGGTGTCCACGCGGTAGAAGTCGACGCTGGGTGTGATAAAGCTCGGTAGCGCAACGCCGCTCGGCTGCACATCGGCAGGTATCGGTGGCGCCGATATGCGTGGTCGGGGAAGTGTGAAGTTTTTCCGGTCACCGGCCACGGAATGAACCAACCGCGTGATGGCCGCACCCGCCACGCCACTCGTTACTCCCAGCCCGAGCAATCCGAAGATGACCAACCTGCGCCTACCGGCATCCGTTCCGTCATGGTCAGCTGCGTCTTCCGGGTCTCCCCGGCCGGGCCAGAACCGACGGGTGAGCAGGCGTAGTGCCGCCACGCCGCAGGCCGCGCCCGCGACAGTGGGGATCGTGTCGAGTGCTGTCGCACCCTGCCGCGACAACACTGCGATGCATCCGAGGACGCCCGCCGCGGCGATCACGGCGCTGCCGAGCGGGCGACGCTGAGTCTCGAGGGTCCCGGCGATTGCAGCGATCGTCGCGATCACCACGAGCACGACGATGGCCAGGAAGAGTTTGTCCAGAGAGCCCAGGGTCTGAATCGCCCACTCTTTGATGGGCCCTGGTGTCAGATCGATGGCCACCGAGCTGATCGCAGCACGCGCATCGGCCCGCGCGCCGAACAGGATGCCCACCAGCTGGGCCACCCCGAGCGAGACGGACGCAGCTGCAACCCCGGCAACCATCCGCTCATTCGACGGGGCGACAGCCATCGGCGCTACTGTACTCGCGTCCCGCTCAGCGACAGCAAAAACCTTGCCGTGCGGGCGAACCGGCGACATCGGCATGCGGCCGTCGACCGGCGTCACGGTACTGGCGATCTAGCCTGACGCTGCACTGGCAACGAAGCCGACCGGATACCTCAGCCCGAACGCTTACGCATGTACGCTGCCGCGGTACGGGACGCCTGGGCGCCCTCCGGGAGATTCTGCTGGCATATCCGGCATTTAAGAAGTGGTGGGTCTCATCAGCGGAACGACTGAGGAAGGACGTCTGGCTGAAGTTTCTAGCCTCCTGGGCCACCGGGGACTTATCGTCACTGCGTGAGGCGTCGAACGGTGCTGGGGCTACCAGCGCTGCTGGCGGCAGGCTCTACGCTGGCCCAGCTACCCCGCGCCGCCGCAGAGCAGAGCCGATGGTCGCCTGACCGAGCCAACCGCTGGTATCAAGCGCAAGGTTGGCCCGTCGGCGCCAACTACATCACCTCAAACGCCATCAACCAGCTCGAGATGTTTCAGGCCGACACCTTCGACCCCCGGCGCATCGATACCGAGCTCGGCTGGGCCCAACTACACGGGCTCAACACTGTGCGGGTCTTCCTCCACGATCAGCTCTGGGCTCAAGACCATCGAGGCTTCCAAAGCCGTCTCGCGCAATTTGTCGCCATTGCGGCCCGCCACCGCATCAAACCACTCTTTGTCTTCTTCGACTCATGTTGGGATCCGTTCCCCAAACCGGGACGGCAGCGCGCCCCGAAGCCTGGGGTCCACAACTCCGGTTGGGTGCAAAGCCCAGGCGCTAAACACCTCGATGACCTCGACTACCGCCGCACTCTGCTCGACTATGTCACGGGAGTGTTGAAGCAATTCCGCACTGATGACCGCGTTTTGGGTTGGGACCTGTGGAATGAGCCCGACAATCCCGCGCGCGCGTATCGCAAGGTTGAGAGGAAAGACAAGCTGGAGCATGTCGCCGATCTGCTCTCCCTGGCGTTCGGGTGGGCGCGTTCGGTTGATCCATCTCAGCCATTAACGAGTGGCGTGTGGGACGGCGAGTGGGGAGATCCGCAGCGGCGCAGCGAAATCGCGAGCATCCAACTGGACAACTCCGACGTGGTCACCTTCCACTGCTATGACGAACCAGCGGCCTTTGAGGCCCGGATCGCCGAACTGTCCCCTTTAGGACGGCCGATCCTCTGCACCGAGTACCTGGCTCGGACGCTCGGAAGTACTGTGGACGGGGTTCTGCCAGTTGCGAAGCGGCACAACGTTGGTGCGATCAATTGGGGTTTGGTCGCCGGTAAGACCCAGACCTACTTTCCATGGGATTCCTGGGATCACCCGTACACGACAGTTCCGAAGCCCTGGTTTCAAGACCTGGTCCAACCCGATGGACGCCCATACCGGGACACCGAAATTCAAACGATTACCAAGCTGAGCAGGCTCTAACGTCACCTTTGTGTCGCGCTGCGCGGTGGTCTCGCGCCGCGGCCGTGCCGGGTTACCCCGGGCGGGTGCATGGGGCTACTCGTCCGTTGCGGCTTGCCGTTGGCCGTGCGGATAGCCCCGTCCGAGTCCTGAGGACTCGCCGGTTTCAGCCGAGCGCAGCGCCAACAACGTCTCGCGCAACTCTCCGAATCGGTGTTCTCCCAAAACATCTCGCCAACGCTTCTCCACATCGAGCGCGGTGGAACGCATCACCCGCAGTGCGTGGCGGCCCCGGGGCGTGAGCTCGATGATCCGCGCACGGGCGTCGGAGGGGTGAGGCCCTCGAACAACGTAGTCGTGCCGTTCCAGTGCCGCCACCGCCTGAGCCACCGCCTGCCGGCTGACCCTGAGCCGGTCAGCCAGATCTGACGCGTGCAAACCGCCGGCCGCCAGCGGCACCAGGGCAACCGCCTGCGCGGGCCGGATCCCGTCGAGCCCGGCGGCCGCGAAAGCCGCCCTCAAGCGGGGCGCTCCGGACGCGGCCACCAGATTCACCAGTGCCGGCACCGTGGGCTCCCACTTGGTATCTCGAACAGCTCGCATGGCCTAACAGTGTGCCACTTCCATAACTATTGACAAGCTGCTTGTCAAATATCGGCAGGGCTGCCACGATGGGGACATGCGATCTGGATACTTTCGGGCACTTATGGTGTTTCTCCTCGGAGCCTCGGTCGTGCTACTCGGCGGGTGCATCGGTGGCGGTCACGCACTCGGAACACCGGGTGCGCAGTCGATTCCGGTCGGACAGTCCACACAGACCGTCGATGTCGGCGGGGTCAGCCGAACTTTCCATCTGTACCGTCCAGCGGGGCTGAGCGGCGGTGCGCCGCTGGTGGTGATGCTGCACGGCGGCTTCGGAACCGGTGCGCAGGCCGAACGCTCCTACCACTGGGACAGCGAGGCCGACGCCGGGCATTTCTTGGTCGCCTACCCTGACGGACTCATGCGCGCCTGGAACGCCGGGGCCTGCTGTGGCGAGCCGCAGCGCACCAACACCGACGACGTCGGATTCATCACCGCCATGGTCGGCGCCATCGAGCAAGAAATACCGATCGATCGGGCGCGCGTCTATGCAACCGGCATGTCGAACGGGGCCATGATGGCGCTTCGCTTGGGCTGTCAGACCGACACGTTCGCGGCGATCGCCCCCGTGGCGGGCACGCTGCTGACCGACTGCTCGGGTGCACGGCCGACATCGGTGCTGCAGATACATGGCACTGCCGACGACAGAGTCCCCTACAACGGCGGGCCGGGCAAGGCGTTCTCGGCCGACGGGACGGCGCGCGTCGACGGCCCTTCGGTGGAGGCCGTCAACGCGACGTGGCGTGGGATCGATGGGTGCGGACAACCCAACTCGACTACCGCCGGGGACGTGACGACCCAGACGGCCGGGTGCGCCGACGGGCGCACCGTCGAATTGATCGCGGTGGCGGGGGCGGGCCACCAGTGGCCCGGCGGTGAGCCGAGCCCGCTCGCGCAAAGGATCGGCAACATGCCCGCACCATCGACGGCGCTCAACGCTACCGACACCATCTGGCAGTTCTTCGCCCCGAACCATCGATAGAGGGGTCGTACATATCTGCTTTTTACGGTTCGAACACCAGCAGCTGCTGGTGTGGGCTATCGGTCTACGCGCCACAACCCCGGGGGCGAGTTAGCTGCCGCCTCCGGGCCTCTCAAAAACTTCTCCCGTTTGTTTCACAGAAAGCGCCGAGGCGGTTCGGGAGGTTCGGGCGTCTCCCCCGGGAGCCGCGCCCGTTTGAAGAAGCACACGGCGGTAAAGGGTTTGGCCTGGTCCATCGCGAAGTTGACCATCTCCCATCTTTGTTCCCCTAGGGCGTTCGCTTTGCGCATCATTTCGTTCAGGGCATCGTCGCCCGTCGAATAGAACCATGTGTATTCCCACAGCGGCCCATCAGCCTCGCTCATCTCGCCACCCTAGGGCAGGCACGGGAAGATCGCGGCTGCTACCTAACTCAAACTTGCCGCTGCGCGCCCTGGGCCCAGGCTGCTGCGCGGCAATCGGCGTGGGCCTCATTTCGCCCATTTCGTGGCTCGCCGGAATCTCTGCTCGCCGGATCATGTTGACGTTTAACAGAACTCGAGGTTCACACCCCACTGCCCGTACGCGCGGTACGGGGGAGAGTCTTGAGCAGAGCCGACTCGCTCGTTCCAGTAAGCCACTTGAAACGGGCCACCCAGCTGTGGGTTGGCGTCGTGGATAGTGCCCGCGCCCCCAGTCGCCGGACGCCGGGGCGAGCTGCGGCCCGCCCCGTTAGGTAGCCACGGCTGGGGCGGCGCGCCGCGTCGGTAGGGACGGGCGGCGGATGGAACTGCTCCTGCGGTACGTCTGCCGTGTGAAGTTTGACCAATGACGTTGCGACATCCGCCGCTTGCGTCGCGATACCGGCTGAAACGATGCGGCGGCCGGCACGGACTGCCACGATGGAATCCGTGCGCGCGTTCGCCTGCCCCGTCTGCCGTAGCTTCGTCCCATTCGAGTCGCGGCGCTGCCCGAATTGCTTGGCAGAATTTGGATTGCATGTCCCTAGCCGCACTATGGTCGCGACCTCGTCGGGCGCCGCGGTTATCGACGGCCAGATCTGGATTGCATGCACAAAGGGGGCCAGCCTCGGCTGCAACTGGTTGGTGCCTCAAGAACAGGAATTGGGCGGTCAGCGGGGACGATGTCTGGCGGATTCCTTGATCCGCCGCGAGCCCGACACCGACGACACCGTCGCAGTGGAAAAGCTGGTGTCCACCGGGATCGGCCTGCGGCGGTTGATTTGTCAGCTCGTTGACATCGGCTTGCCGGTCGACCCGTTCTGGCGGAAAGACGGAGGGCTTGCGTTTGATCTGCTGTCCAGTTACAGCGGCGGTGAACGTGTGGTGATCGGGCACGCCGGCGGGGTAATAACGATCGATCTGGTCGAGTCGCTGGACGCCTACCGTGAGTCGCTTCGGGTCCACCTCGGTGAGCCCTACCGCACCGTGCTGGGTCATTTCCGCCACGAGGTCGGCCACTATTACCAGAACATTCTGGTGGAAACCGATCCCGGAGCCGCGCGCTACCTTGACGAGTGCCGCGAGCTCTTCGGCGATGAGCGCGCCGATTATCAAGACGAGATCGCACGACATTACAAATTCGGTGCGCCGGCGAACTGGGGTGACTTCTACATTTCCGAGTACGCAACGATGCACCCCTGGGAGGATTTTGCCGAGTGCTTCGCCCACTATCTGCACATCACTGGCACCATCGACACCGCCCGGGAGTCCGGACTGATCTTGCATGCCGACAGGGTCCGTTTCTCGGTTCAGCGGGACGTCGTTCCGCTCCCGTCCTACGAGGACGCCTCGATCGAGCGGCTGCTGGAGGACTGGAAGTGGTTGTCGCTGTGCTTCAATCGGGTGAACACCGCCATGGGTAAGAATCCGCTTTACCCATTCGACATCCCGCAGGCGGTGGTCCGCAAGCTGGCGTTCGTACACAAAGTGATCCGCGAGACGGCTCGCACAGCGGCAGCTGGTCACTAGTACCCGGAAGCGACGAGCGCGGGCATGCCAGGCTGAGACAAGGTGCAGCAAGGAGAGTCGGATGTGTCGGTGGATTGGATACCTGGGCGGCCCGATCGCGCCCAGGGAGCTGCTATATGACCCGGAGCGCTCACTTATCGAGCAGAGCCGTAGGCACGCGCCGAACATGGAGATTCCCAACGGGGACGGCACAGGGCTGGGCTGGTATGAGCACCGTGCCGAACCGGCGCTATTTCGCAGCATCACCCCGGCATGGGGCGACGAGAATCTTTTGGAACTGGCCACCGAGGTCCGCACCCGACTGTTTCTTGCCCATGTTCGCGCGGGGACTGGGACACCTGTGCAGCAGACCAACTGTCACCCGTTTCGCTACCGCAACTGGCTGTTTGTGCATAACGGATACGTCGGCGGATATCAGCGGTTGCGCCGCGATCTGCTGTTCGCTGTGCGCCCCGACCTGTTCGGCAACATAGCGGGGTCTACGGATTCGGAGCTGCTGTTTCACCTCGCACTCACCTTCGGTCTCACGGATGATCCGATCGCGGGGATCGCCCGGATGGCAGGTTTCGTCGAAACGGCCGCCGCGGCGGCCGGCGTGCGTGAACCCGCGCTGCAGATGACGATCGGGGTCAGCGACGGCGCGCGCCTGTACGCGGCCCGTTATGCCAGCGGACCGGAAGTGAACACGCTGTTTGTGAGCGAAGATCCGGAGTCAGTGCGCATGCTCTACCCCGACAACGAGCGGCTGATGCACTTCGGTGATGATGCCCGGGTGGTGGTTTCTGAGCCGTTGACCCATCTGCCCGGGGTGTGGCGGGAAGTGCCGGCCGGGACCGCACTGATAATCGGCGAGGACATCGAAGAGCGACCGTTCCAGCCGATTGAGTGACCGAACTGCGTCTGGCGTGCGGTTTTTCAGGTTGTGGGGCGGGCGGGGCTCGAACCCGCGACCAACGGATTATGAATCCCTAGACAGAGCCCCTCGGCGACCAGGTGAAACGGTTAGCTGAACGACTCGTAACGCCTGAAAAGTCGGGTCTCTGACCCGCACAACTCGGCTCCTGTGGAGTCTGGCCCTCTCGGCCGATAGCGTCGTGTTATGAGTGTCGTCCCCCGAATCAAAACGAGATAGCGACAGGAGAAATGTGACATGGGATTGCGGAGACTTGGTGTGGTCCCGTTCATCTTGGCGCTGGCAACGCTGTTGGCGCCGGCTGCGTGGGCCGACCCATACACAGAGCAGGTGGTAGGTAAGTTTCAGGCCCAAACACATGTGGTGGCTGACCCTGCCGCGAAACCTCCGTTGGACAACTCCGACGCAATCAACCAGCAGATCCTGGCCAGCTCGTGGACGTGGAGTTCCCGCCCGCCGATCTGGGTGGCGGCGGTCGCGCCGGACCAGACCGGTGTGACGACACCGGACGCCATCCACGACATCATCTTGGGCCGCCATCCGGCGTTCAGCGGGGTCATCCTGGTAATCGACTCCAAGGGCTACCACGTGCGCGCCTATGACGTGCCGAAGGCGATCGCCGACAACGTGGACCCCATCCTGCGTCGGGCGGCTAGGGATCACCGCAATGACCCATACGGTGCGACCAGCGAATTCGTCAGCAAGCTGGCCGGCGTGAACGTGGCTGCCGGCGCACCGGCGACGACCTCTCCCACCGCCAATGCGAAGCACACCAGCTGGACGTGGCTGTGGGTAACGCTGATCGTCGTCTTCGCTCTGATAGTTGGTCTGATCTGGTTGCCCGCACGGAATCGTAAGCGCCGCAAGGACGCAGAGGCGCGAGAGCAGATCAAGCAGGACTTGATCGCCGCCGAGTCCGATGTCAGCGATCTCGATAACGCGGTGGTCACCACGAGCGGCCCAGACGTCAGCGCTGAGATGCTGAAGGCCAACTCCAGCCTGAGCGCCGCCCGCAAGGCGTACCAGGCTGGTGACTACAGCGCAGCGCGGGCACACCTCGGGGTCGTGCGAACCACCGTGGCCAAAGCGAACCGGAAGCTGAACATCATTGCCGTGACCTCGGTTCCCGAGGAGGACCGTAAGCAGGCCTCTGTGCAGACGAGGGACCCTGACACCGGTAAGACGGTCACGATCAACAACAACAACTACGCCACCACGCAACAGCCGGGCTATCAGCACTACTACGGGGGCGGCTACTACAACGGGATGTTCTTCTACCCCGGCTTCTACCCCTACCCATTTTGGGGTCCTGGTTGGGGTTGGCCCCTCACTGATGTCCTGCTGATGGATGCGCTGCTGGACGATCATTGGGGTGGCGACTACGAACGCGGCTTTGAGGCGGGCCAAGATTCAGCGACGGCGAATGCTGGCTACGACGGCGGCCAGAGCACCAGCTACGACAGCCAGCAGGGAGACGTCGGCTTCGATGGAAGCTACCAGGACTCATCCTCCGGCGGCGGCGACGTAAGCTTCGCCGGCAACGACTCCGGCGGCGGTTATGACGCTGGTGGCAATTTCGATTTCGGCGGGTTCGGTGGGTCCGATTTTGGCGGGGGTGGGTTCGACTCGGGCGGCGGCGGCGACTCCGGGTTCTAATGCTGTCGCCTCATGCGAAGGTGTAGTTCGTCTGACCAAGATCAGACAAGTCGGGCCCCGCGGCCACAAGCCTTTCTGAGCTAAAGTTTTCGCTTCGTGGGGCGGGCAGGGCTCGAACCCGCGACCAACGGAAGCGGTCAAAAGTGGTAGTGGTGACCACTGGTAGGTAATCGACTGCGCTCCAACAGGTTTGGTCGGTGGTATGTGGTGGGCAAAGGTGGCTGCGGGTTAGTGACGCGCGGACTGTGTGCAGACTGGTCCGCGGTTTGCGGACTGGCGCGGGCGCTTAGGCGCGGTGCACTACTTCTCGGCTACCTGCATCAACACGTCGGCAAGAGCTGCCGGTCGTGAAAGGAACGGTGAATGACTGCCGGGGAGCTCGATGAGTTCAGCGCCCAGCCTGTCACGGGCTACTCGCTCTGCCCACTTCCGGCCCAGCATTC
>Ga0210396_10003366_pt1 | contig 15951 bp, 10 predicted proteins | sample IncBWH17OmetaG_FD_155466 | JGI IMG/M metagenome (GOLD analysis project Ga0210396, IMG submission 155466) | Forest soil microbial communities from Barre Woods Harvard Forest LTER site, Petersham, Massachusetts, United States - Inc-BW-H-17-O ... | reverse complement strand
CAGCCAACCAATTGCGCCTCCATCTGCATCCAGAACCGGTTGTAACCTACGAGCTCTGTGGGCGGGCGTCTTCCTTGGAAGAAGGCGCACGTGAAGCTGCGTCTCATACCGCCGCCGTGGATCTCGAGCGGGTTCGCGATATAGATCACAATTCCCTGGACGCACTCAAAGCAACGCTGGCGGCCCACCGAGACAGGTTTCCCGAAATTACATTTCAGCGCCTGCCTGTTTCCGCCTTGGGACCCTTTGGAGAGAATCCTCTCGTAGTCGCCGGCGCTCTCCGCGATCTTCGAGCCACAGGGGTTCGCTCCCTCAGCGCAAACTTCTTCCCCGCACTCGGCCATCGTCAAAATGACCAGCTGCGCGCTCTGCTCCGATCGGCAGCAGACAGTGGACTCTCCGTTGCAGCCTCCGTCACCATTGGCAACTCAGAGACTTTCGAGCAGAGGATTGACACGCTGAAGACGTTGCGTGACCTGCAACAGGATTCCCATGCCCTTCACGTGGCACTGATACGGGTGCATCATGCCGCCTCTGCTGAGGCGCGCCGCGAAGAGGAAGCCACCGCGGTCGATTATCTGAAGACGCTGGCGGTTACGCGGCTTTTCCTCGACAACGTGGAACACATACAAACGGACTGGTCCGTGATGGGACCGAAAGTCTTGGAACTCGCGTTACGCTTCGGCGCAGATGACGCTGGAACCATCCCATGGTCTCAGTCCGGCAGCCCCGAGCCCTCCCATCATGGCGGCGAGTCCGAGCTGCGTCGCATCATTCGTGACGCAGGCTTTCGCCCCGTGCAGCGCGACGCGCTATTCCGGCAGAGCGTGCTGCACTAAGCGAATGGCCAGAGCGACCGCGAACAGGCGCGCAGCACGATTCTTCTCAAGAAATGCGCCACTTCCGCCCGCGTCGACCTGGTCAACAGGAATCCGCGTGAAACGCCCCACGAACACGTACAATCTCTCATGCGTGGCCGTTGCGCGCCCCGATGCCCCTGACGGGGCCCAAAAAGATGCATCTGATCGAGCTTTCAGCGTTCCTCCAGCACACAGCCGCGAATGCCGGGCTCTGGCTTTACACCCAGCGCGGCTTTGGCCACTACCTGCGTACTCACTACGGCAACGATCCCGTCAACAATCCATTCCGCTACCTCTATCAGTGGAATGCCTTCGATACCACGCTGCTCATCCCCTACTTCCTGGTCATGATCGTGCTCGCTTTCTACGGCATGCATCGATACCAGCTCGTCTATCTCTATTACAAGCACCGCGACCGCGCCGTTATCGAGCCACCCACTCATTTCGCCGAATTGCCCCGCATCACGGTGCAGCTGCCCATCTTCAATGAGCAATACGTCATCGACCGACTCATCGACGCGTGCTGCCGGCTTGACTATTCGACCGACCGCGTGGAGATACAGGTGCTCGATGATTCAACCGATGAGACACAGCAGGTAGCCAGCGCTCTGGTGGAGCGCTATCGCGCGCTGGGGCACAACATCGTCTATCTGCATCGCACGGATCGCTACGGATACAAGGCAGGCGCACTCGATGCAGGACTGAAGCGGGCCACCGGCGATCTCATCGCCATCTTCGACGCAGACTTCGTCCCACCCTCGGACTGGCTGATGCAAGTTGTGCATCACTTCGCCCAGCCCGGCATCGGGATGGTGCAGACCCGCTGGACGCACCTCAATCGCGATTACAGTTTTCTCACCCAGGTCGAAGCCATCCTGCTCGATGGCCATTTCGTTCTGGAACACGGCGGCCGCTCGCGTGCTGGAGTCTTCTTCAACTTCAACGGCACCGCGGGCATGTGGCGCCGCGCAGCCATCGAAGAGGCCGGGGGATGGCAGCACGACACCCTTACCGAAGATACGGACCTTAGCTATCGTGCCCAACTGAAGGGGTGGCAGTTCCGCTACCTGCAGCACGTCGCCTGCCCGGCGGAATTGCCGATCGAGATGACCGCCTTCAAGACGCAGCAGGCGCGCTGGGCTAAGGGTCTCATTCAGACGTCGAAGAAGATCCTGCCACAGGTCTTTCGCAGCGAAGTCCCCCTCCACACAAAAATCGAGGCCTTCTACCACCTGACAGCAAATCTCAGCTATCCGCTCATGGTGGTGTTGTCTGTCTTGCTGATGCCCGCCATGGTCATTCGCTTCTATCAGGGCTGGTTTCAGATGCTGCTCATCGACGTGCCGCTTTTCATGGCTTCCACCTTCTCCATCTCCTCCTTCTATCTCGTCTCTCAGAAGGAGCTGTATCCGCGCACCTGGCTGAAGACCTTTCTTTACCTGCCTTTCCTCATGGCGCTCGGCATCGGCCTTACTGTCACCAACACGCGCGCCGTCCTCGAGGCATTGTTCGGCATCAAGAGCTCCTTCAAGCGGACGCCGAAATATCGGGTGGAGAAGAAAGGCGAGCGCGCACAAGCTACCAAGTACCGCAAACGGTTGGGCCTTGTCCCCTGGGTGGAATTGCTAATCGGGTGCTACTTTGCCCTCACCATCGCGTATGCAATCGCCAACGAGAACTACTTCACCATCCCGTTTTTGTTGCTCTTTGTAGTCGGCTACTGGTACACCGGCCTGCTGTCGCTGCTGCAGGGACGCTTTGAGCGGTGGCGTACCGGCGCCAATCTGGAAGAGTCCTCGCCCAAGCCCTTCCCGGTGGGTGTTTAGTCCCGGCATCCTCGAGATACAACTTACTTCCCGGTGCTACCATCTGATCGCTGTTGCTGGACCGCGTGTATCCGCGGGAAGTCCCCTCGCCGGCGGGTCCGCACATTCTCTAAAAGGAAGGGTAGGGGTAAGCATCATGTTCATCATCTGGTGGATCATCGTAGGCCTCATCGCAGGATTTCTTACCGGTAAGATCATGAAGGGCAGTGGCTATGGTGTGTTAGGTGACATCATCGTCGGCATCGTCGGCGCCATCGTTGGTGGCTTCATCATGCGTTCACTCGGCGCGGCAGGCAGTGGAGGTCTTATCTACACCATCGTCGTTGCAGTCATAGGCGCGGTCATCCTGACTTTCCTTCTGCGGCTCATCACCGGCAAGCGCGCAGCCTGAAGACGAACACGGGTCCAGGGCGGTCCTCATCTTTTGAGGGTCCACCTTGCCTGTGTGCTCTACACTGTTCGTCATGCGCTTTGGCCGCCTTGCAACACTCATCCTGCTGATTCTTGGTATCTCATCGCCCGCTCTCTCCGCCCTTGAGCGCCAGCCCAACGCCACCTATCAGGCACGACGTGAGGCGCTCGCACATCAGCTTCACGGCGGGGTTGCCCTGATCTTCGGCAACTATGAGCCGACCATGGAGTATCAGGACTACCGCCAGGACGAGGACTTCTACTACCTCACCGGCTGGAACGAGCCGGGCGCTGCCCTTATCGTGGCGGACGCAGTCCCCGCCCGCGCTGGGAAGCCCGCTCTGCCCTACCGCGAGATCTTGCTGTTGCCGGAGCGCAATCTGCGCGATGAGCTCTACACCGGCGTCAAGCTCGATGCAGCCTCACCCAATGTCACCAGCATCACGGGTGTGCATGAGGTCCGCTCCATCCACGATCTGCCCGGCATCCTGGGCGAGCGCGGTCTCCGCGCCGTGTGGACTCAGCTCGACAGCGGCCCCGCCAAGAGCGCCCTGGCCTTCACCCAGAGCAGCCTCGGCAGCGGCGACACAGTCGAGGCCCAGGACGTCCGCGAGCTGACCAAGACACTGCGCTCCACCAAGGACGCCGGCGAGATTGAGCTGCTGCGCAAGGCTGCAAACGCCTCCATCAAAGCCCAGGAGGCAGCCATCCTCGCGATCCATCCCGGCGTCAACGAACGCACCATCTCTGGCGTAATTACAGGCACCCTGCTGGCCAACGGCTGCGAGCGGCCCTCCTATCCCTCGATCGTGGGCAGTGGTCTCAATTCCACAGTGCTGCACTACATGGCCGACGATGCCGTCATGCAGAACGGCGATGTGGTCGTAATGGATGCTGCTGGCGAATACTCCATGTACGCCTCGGATGTCACTCGTACCGTGCCGGTGAATGGGCATTTCACCGACCGTCAGCGTGAGATCTACAACATCGTGCTGGGCGCGCAACGTGCGGCCGCAGAGGCCTTCGTCTCCGGCAAATCGACGCTCTACAACCGGGAACACCCGGAAGAATCTCTCGACGGCGTAGCCCGCGCGTATATCAAGACCCATGGCAAAGACCTGCATGGCGAGCCACTGGATAAGTACTTCATCCACGGGCTCAGCCACTCCGTAGGCATCGACGTGCACGATCCGCTCGACTTCACCAAGCCTCTGGGTCCTGGTTCCGTATTTACCATCGAGCCCGGAATCTACATACCCGAAGAGAAGATCGGCGTGCGCATTGAAGATACTTTCTATGTAGACCAGAACGGCAAGCTGCAGGACTTCATCGCGGACCTTCCGCACACCGCCGAAGATATCGAAGCCTTGATGCAGCATCGCAACCCGGGCGGAACCACCGCGTCGAACCCGCGCTGACGCGAATCCCGATGCCGCTTCTCCACTCCTTCCTCGCCATCGGCGGCGGCTTCGCTTGCATCGCGCTGTTGACGGCCATCACAACGCTGCTCACTCGCTGGCTCGTGCCCAGCTGGGCCAGGCTTCCGCCCTCCCGCTCGGCGCAACTCTTTAATCTCGCTGCAGCCTGCCTCTACTCAGCAATTGGAGGACGTCTCACTGCCTCGGTCGCCCCGGTCAGCCCTCTCATGCACTCGCTGATCCTGGCCATCATCGTGCTGCTTCTCTCGACTATCGCGGCCAGCGAATTTCGCAGCCAGGCGCTGGGCTTCTATCCTCTCGCGCTCGCCCTGCTGCCTTCCATGGCGACGCTGGCCGGCGGCATCCTCACCGTTCTCTACCACTGAACGCAACACGGCCATGCGAGCCCTTAATACAGGACCCACACGGCCGCATTTCTTCTCATTGCTCTAGCTGATCACCGCGTTTGCAGAGCAGCCCGGCAGTCTAGAAACGAATGCCGAAGGTCACAGGAATCATGCTCACCGTGCCGGAACCAACCGTGGTCGCCGTCGATGCGGGAGAGTTAATCCACAGGTAGCGTGCTTCCGCATAAACCTTTGCGCCGCCGTCGCCAATGTTATGTGTAATGCCTGTACCAATGTTTAGCCCGCCCTGGTTGCTCGAAAAGTGGAACAGCGTTTGATTGGCGATCTGCTCGAAGCATCCGAAGAAGTCGCAGACCAGGCCAAGATCCACTGGCTGGGAAAACGTGGTGAGCTTGCGGTAGAATCCGCCGCCACCCGTCACATAACCGCCCCATGCGCCACCGGTCTTGTAGTAAAAGACCGGATCGAGTGTGATCCCCCACATGTGCACATTCCCCTCGGGTGCGCCAACGGCTCCGAGCACATTGTTTGGGATACCGGTACGGTTGAACTCATACTCCAGCAATGTGCCAAAGCGGTGATTGAAGTTCCAGCCGCCGCCTAGCTTGATGTTGTATCCGAAGGTTTGGGCGTTCTTCGTATTCCCAACCGGCGCGTCGAAGCCCGCGCCAGCCTCGATCGCCAGATGGTGAAATCCGGGCTGGCCGTACCTGGGATATTGTTTGTAGCCACCTCTCCCGTATCCGCCGCTGTTTTGCCCACCCTCCTGCGCGTGGTACGAGAGCAGGCCCTGATCCAAAGACTGATTCGAAGCATCGTTCGAGCTCGAAAAATATTGCGTATTCAACGTCGATTGAGCCAATGCCGCGGACGTCGAGACCGTGAATCCCAAAAAGAAAGCGGGAAGGCACCGGCGAAGTGGGCGACTGGAGAGGCAGACAGCAAAACGGCGCATAGTTCGAAGACTCCGTTGTGTAGATCGTAGGAGCGAGGCTCCCCTTCCGATTCGGAGCTGGACACGTTTCCCCGTAGCTATACCCAGAGCAACAAAGACCCCGCATCTTTCCGTCAAAGATCGTTCGGCGCGGAACTCAGCAGGACACAGCGATGGGAAACTCTGACGCTCCTTTTACGTAGGACACAGATCGGCAGGCAAAAGTTTCTCGGGCCGTTGCAAATGAGCATGTCAGAGCAACAAAAAAGTGGCCGGCGGTCTCCCGCCGGCCACTCTGCGCTTTTCTAGCGCTTAGTGGATATCGAATTGCTCCGGATGCAGCGCTGGATCGCTCTTCACGATAATCGTACGTCCGGTCATCTCCTCCAGCTCATTCAGCCAGCGTGCATTGTTGCCCTTCAGCGTCTTCACTACCTCGGGATGCACGCGAAGCATCACATCGTGCCGCTCAAAATGCTTCTGCATCTTGCGCATCTCGATGTAAATCTCGTTGGCGACAGTCGTGGGACTCTTCGTCATACCGGTGCCCGCGCAGATGTTGCACTGTACGCTCAGTGTCCGCTCCAGCGACTGCTTCACCCGCTTCCGGGTAATCGCTACCAGACCGAAATCATTGAACTGCAGCACCTTCGATGGCGCACGGTCCGACTTCAGCTCCTCTTCAAGCGCTGCCATCACCTTGTGGCGGTTCTTGCGCTCGTCCATGTCGATGAAGTCGATCACAATGATGCCTCCCAGATCGCGCAGCCGTATCTGCCGCACGATCTCCGGAATCGCATCCAGGTTCGTCTTCAGGATGGTGTCCTCCAGCCGCGCCGTCTTTCCAACGTACTTGCCGGTGTTGATATCGATCGCCACCAGCGCCTCCGTCTGGTTGATCACAATCGATCCGCCCGACTTCAGCCATACCTTCGACTTCAGCGCCTTGGTGATCTCATCCTGTATGCCGAACTGCTCGAACAGCGGCGTCTCTTTCGTGTACAGCTTCACCCGGCGCACGAGTGAAGGCTGGAAGCGGTTCAGGAAGCGGACAATGCGCTCGTACTCGGCCTCTGAATCCACCCAGATGGTCGAAAAGTTATCCGATACCTGATCGCGCAGGATACGCTCCACCAGGTTCAAATCGTGATAGATCAGCGCCGGAGCCTTCGCGGCATCCGAACGCTGCTTGATCTCATTCCACAGGCTTATCAGGAACCGCAGGTCCGCGCGCAGTTCCTCTTCGCTCGCGTTCTCAGCCGCCGTGCGAACGATAAAGCCGCCGGAGGCCTCGCCTTTCTCGCTGATCAGAATGCGCTTCAGCCGCTGGCGCTCCTCGTCAGACCAGATTTTTCGCGAGACGCCAACATGGCTCACCGTGGGCATGAAGACCAGAAAGCGCCCGGGCAGCGCGATGTGGCTGGTGATACGCGCACCCTTCTTCGCGATCGGCTCCTTGGCAATCTGTACGAGGATCTCCTGACCCTGTTTCAGCAGCTCGGAGATGATCGGAAGGTCGCTCGTCTGTGCCGACTGCCGGCGCCCATTCCGGCCGCGTCCGCGCCGCTCGCGTCCACGCTGGCGATCGCCCCGTCCGCGCCGCGGTGCCGGAGCTCCCTCTTCCGTGGCCACCACAGCCGTGGATGGCTCTTCCTCTACGTCCTCGTCCTCTTCTTCATCGCTGTCGTCGAACTCGTCGTCGTCGCTCGAAATCACCTGACGATCGATATGCGCATCGCGAATGACGTCTCCGATCTCGGCGCCACCCGCTACCCGCGTCTCCTCTTCGACAAGGTCGCTCAGGTCGTGCTCATCGTCATGATGAGCATGCTCGGGCAACGGCGCGAAATCATACTCGTCTTCGTCGATGACCTCTTCTTCCACCTGCCCATCGCCCGGCGTGAATGCGTGCAGATGGTCGAGCGCTGCTGCTTCGTGAGAATGTGCCGCAGGAGCCTCTGCAACCTGCGCATGTGTCTCACTATCGGCGCCGGTCCCGGCCCATTCTGCGGACGCGCCATGCTCTTCACCGAAATGCTCCTCACTGGAATGGTCCGCAACCACGGGCTCGATCTCCGGAGCAGGGGCGGTGATGTGTTCCGCGTGCTCCGCTTCCGGTTCAGCTGTCTGCGCTGGTATGCCCGGCTGTTCCTGCCTCTCCGCCGGCTCTGACTCACGGCCAAAGAGCGACGAAAGGCGAAACTCGCTGGGAGAGGACGGGTCCACGCGATGGGATGCGGAAGCATTCTCCGGATCGAACTCCGCCTCGCCGTGTACCTCCGGCATCAGCGTGTCAGGAGCAACCTCCTCTTCCACCTCTTCCTCTTCCATCTCTTCCTCTTCGAGGACGAGGGGAGCCGGCTCCCCTGCCTGCGCCGGCGGAAATGCAGTATCGATGGCCGCATGCCCACTGCTGACCGGCTGCAGCTCCGAGGCTGCTTCCTGCTCCGCTGCGGCGAGCTCTATAGGTTCGGTATGCCCCCCAGGCCGCTCCCGGTGCCGCGACAGCGTCTCTCCGGGCAGCGCTACGCTCACTCCGTCCCAAACAATCGGATGCTCCACCAGTGTGGACGGCCGAACAGTGACCTGCGACGGCCGCACCTCAGGCTGGTTCGCCGATGCGTTTGCCTGTCGCTCTGCCTGTGCTGGTTGCTGACCATACTTTTGCAGCGCCTCGCCGGGCAACGTAATCGTTGCCGGGGCCTGCTGCTGGCGTCCGCGCTCGCGACGCCCGCCACGATCGTCCCTGACCGGCTCCGCTGACGGCGTCTCCGCCTCGGCTTCGATAGAGATGGAGCCAAATTCCTCCGGCTCACCCGCGCGCTCCCCGGTGGCTTCTGGCTCCCGGCTGGACGCCTGGCCCTCCTCAGGCCCGCGAACGCCGCGTAGACCCCGGCGACGGCCTCGGCGGCCACGCCAGCGGCGGGTTCCCTGCTGGAACTCTTCGCCTTTGCCTCCTTCCTCGGCCGGCTCGCCTTCCGCCTCGGCTGCCGCGCTGCCGGCCGGTGCAGCGGGCTGCGGCGCAGCTGGCCGCTCGGGGCGATCCTGATTGCGCTCTGTGCCCCCGCGCCGACCGCGTCCACCCTCGGCCCGTTCCTTGCGAGCCCCGCTCTGCGGCGCCGGTTCTGCAAACTCTTCAGAGTCCTCCTGCTCTTCCAGGAAGTCTGTGACGTACAGAAAAGCGTCGCGCTCCAGCCCCAGGTCGACAAATGCCGACTGCATGCCGGGAAGCACGCGCGTTACTTTGCCTTTGTAAATGGATCCGGCGAGTGTGTACTCATTCTCGCGCTCGTAATAGATCTCGGTGAGTTGATCGTCCTCAATGATCGCAAGCCGCGTCTCATGCGGCGTCGTCGAAATACAAATCTCTTTCGCCATACTGCCTCTTTCTTGCCCGCGGCACTCTGGCCCGGGCAGCAGACGAGGCAGATCAGAACAGGACGAGTCCTGTTCCCGGAGCTCCGAACCGGAGTGCCGGGCCGCGTGCCGGGCAAGACAAGTGCAGACAAGGGAGAGCCAACCTGATTCCGTACATCAGTCCGCGAAAGGCGCTATCGCGCCGCCGCTGACTGAAAAAATCATTGATTGTATTGGGGCTTTCCACGCGCAAAGAGTTTGTGACCGCTCGTACCCGATTGTGGGGCGGGGTCGTTCCCCGTCTCTGCGTGTTCATTCCTGATCCTGCCCGGCCCGGTGATCCACCTGGCCGGCTTCTTGAAATTCCTGCAAACTCTTCCGGTGCCGCCTCCGATGCCGGTCGGCATGCACCGCACAACTTTGTCCCTAGTTCACGAATCGGTTCATCCGGACATTCATCACGATGCCCAGGGCAAGGAACGTGAACAACACCGAGGAGCCGCCATAGCTCATGAGCGGCAGCGGTATCCCGGTAACGGGCATCAGCCCCACGACCATCCCCACATTCACGGCTATCTGGAAGATGAGCACTGCAACGACGCCCATGATCAGCATGGTGCCGGAGAGGTCTGCGGCTGTCTGAGCGTTCTGTATCAAACGCATCAGTATGAAGAAGTATAGCAGCAGGACGAACACCGCACCGACGAACCCGTGCTCCTCGCTCCATGCCGCGAAAATGAAATCCGTGTACGGAATCGGCAGGAAATCACCCTGCGTCTGCGTCCCTTTGGCGACCCCGCGACCCCATACCCCGCCGTCACCCACTGCAATCAGCGACTGGCGGATCTGGTACCCGGACCCCCGGGGGTCCGTATCCGGCGAGATGAAGCTGGTCAGACGTGCCTTTTGGTATGGCTTCAGCCCCGCCCTCCAGATCGGCACAATCAGCACCATCCCGGCGCACGCGATGATCAGCGCCTTCTTCCATCCGATACCGCCCAGGAACAGCCCGATCAGCAGCACCGGCAAATACGTCAGCGCCGTGCCCAGGTCCGGCTGCTTCAACACCAAAGCCATCGGTATCCCGACCAGCAGGAACGCCTTGCCCACGTCCTTCCAATCCAGGTCCCTGCCGGCAAGGCTGGTAAAGTAGCGTGCCACCGCGACAATCAGGATCAGCTTCACCCACTCCGAGGGCTGGAAGTGAATGCCGCCCACCCGGATCCATCGCCGCGCGCCCAGCACCTTCTGGCCCGCCACCAGCACCACTAACAGCGAGACGATGCAGAACCCGTAAATCCAGTGAATGACATCCAGGAGCACGTGGTAGTCGATGAAGGAGAGCAGCAGCATCGCCGCCGTCCCGCCTACCAGCCACAGCACCTGTTTGCTCTCAAATCCGTGAAACTTCGTGTTGATGGTCGCCGAATAAATCTCGAGCACGCTCAGTGCCGACATTAGGAACACCAGCCCCATCAGCACCCAGTCGAAGTCGCGCAGTCGCAGGAATCGTTGCATGGCTAGGGGTTTCCTCGGATAACTACAGGCCGCGCCGCACGATCGTCGACCGCCTGATCATTTGTCGCCTGGTTCAGGAAGAAATGCCCAGCCCGCGCCGATGCCAGCAACTTCGCATCCTCTGGCCGCGCCGCCTTTACCGGCTTGCCGCCAAAGGCATCCGGAGCCGCCGGGTTCGACCAGATAGCTCCCACCTCGGTCGGCTTGCCGGTCTTCTTTGCCGGTGCGCCGGCTGTGGGCCGTGGTTGCGGCGACGACGGCGTCCCTTGTGGTTTCGGCTCCGCCTCTACCTGTAGAACGTTGTGCTCCAGTCGCCGCTGCTTGTCTACGAAGGCTTGAATGACCTGGGCCGCCAGCTTGGAAGACCCTACGCCCCAGCCGCCGTGCTCCCACAGGACCGCCACCACAATGTCCGGGTTGCGCCTTGGCGCCACTCCCACGAACCACGCATTCGCGCGCTGGCTGACGTCCTTGGATACCGACTTGGCACCGAAACTGTGGTTCACCACCTGCGCGGTTCCGGTCTTGCCGGCAAAGTCAATGCCCTCCAGATGGGAGCTACGCGCCGTGCCTCCCGCCCCAGAAACCACGGCAGCCATGCCGTCCGTGATGGTCTCCCAGGTGGAAGGCGCAATCGGTACGTTCGCATCGCCCGATCCGGGATACGAATCGATGATGGCCTGCCGGTAATTCGGCGGTAGCTGGTCCTGCAGAACCACGTGCGGACGGCGCATTGCGCCTCCGGAGGCGATGCCGCCGATCGCTCGAGCAAGCTGCACCGGGGTCACCGCCGTCGCTCCCTGCCCGATGCCGACCGAGATCACCTCACCCGCATACCATTTCTCGTGGTAGTTCTTCAGCTTCCACTCTTCCGACGGCACCACGCCGGCGGCTTCGTTCGGTAGGTCGATACCCGTCTTCTGTCCCAGGCCCAGCTCATGTGCCCACTTCGCAATCGGCTCAATGCCCAGTCGCTCCGCCAGCGTGTAGTAGTACGTGTCGCAAGAGTACGGAATGGCGTTGTCGATATTCACCGCTCCGTGATGGGCATCGCATGCGAAGAAGCGGCCATAAAAGTTGGCTCCGCCCTGGCAGTTGACCTTCAGGTTCTGCGCCACATTCTCCTGCAACCCAGCCACGGACATGATCAGCTTAAAGGTCGATCCCGGCGCCAGCTGATCCTGGATCGCCTTGTCCATCAGCGGGTGGTTGGGATCGGTGATCAGCTTGGCCCAGGTATCGCGCTGCACGCGAACGGCGAAATCGTTGGGATCGAACGAAGGATGGCTCACCAGGGCCAGTACATCTCCCGTATGCGGGTCCATCGCGATCACCGCGCCATTCCTGTTGCCCAGTGCCAGCTCCGCCGCCCTCTGAATGTCGAGATCGACGGTGAGCTTCAAATCCGAGCCGGGAATAGCGCGTTCGTAGCCGAGCCGTCCCACCTCACGGCCATGGCTGTCCACCAGCACGTCGCGCGAGCCATCCGTGCCGCGTAGCAGCGCGTCGTAGCTCTCCTCCACTCCGGAGCGCCCCACCACGTCCCCGGGCTCGTAGTACGCATACCGGGACTGGTTAAGCATGTCTTCGCTGACCTCGCCGGTATAGCCGATCAAGGCCGCTGCGAAACCGTCACGCGGATAGAGCCGGCGCTGCTCGTCGATGGTCTCGAGCTCGGGCAACTCATCGCGGTGCGCCTCGATGAACTCCTTCTCATCCGGCGTGATATCGCTCTTGAGCGGCACCAGCTGATACTTCGGACCGCCGCGATAGCGCGCCAGCGCAGCGCGTATCTGGTCGACCGTCATGTGCAGACCGCGGGCGATCTTCGGCAGGTCGCTGTCTAGAGTCTGCGTCTGGTCCGCCACCAGAAAACATGAGACCGAAGGGTAGTTGTCCACCAGCAGGCGTCCGTCGCGGTCAAAGAGCCGGCCGCGCGGGGCCAGGATCGGCACCTTGCGGATACGGTTCGCTTCTGCGAGCTCGCGATAGTTCGTTGCGCCTAGAATCTGCAGCCGCCATAGGCCCGTAATCAACACGGCAAGGACCGCGACGATGACATACTGCACCACCGCCAGCTTGAGCGCCGGAATCTTCTCGTCCCGCGACCCCATCATGCCCGCCTCACCGTATTGCGCCTGTCGCAGCCCATTGCCTTTGCCCCGCAGCCATCAGTCCCGCACTCTGGTGCGGTCCAGCCCTGCGAACAGCACCAGGCCCAGCGCGACATTCACTGCGGCGCGCACAATCTGGTGCATCCAGCTCCACGCCAGCTGCTCGGCAATCAAATGACGAACGATGACCAGGTAAAGGAAGCTGTCCACCAAAGTGAAGACAAAGATCATCAGCATCCGCGTGATCGGATTATCGACATCGATCCGCAGCCCGATCGACGCCGCCAGAAAGCCGATGATCGTATTCGCGATGCCGTGGATGCCGACCGGCTGGTGTGTCACCCCATCCTGCAGCAGACCGACAACTGCGCCCGTGAGCGTGCCGGCGATCGGACTGCGCCGCGACACAGCGAAGTAAATCACCACCAGCAGCGGGAGATCGAAGACATCCAGCCGCGGATAGCGCAAAGGCAGATACGCCTGCAGAAACACTGCCAGCAGCGGCGTGGCCAGCATGATAGGCCACGGAAACTGCTGGGTATCCAGCTCTCGGCGCGAATTTGCCATCAATACGGGCATTATTGGTGCTGCTCCCTGCTCGCTGCCCCGGCTGCCGGTGCGATCGCCGCACTCGTCTTCTCCGCACCCGTCTTCTCAGGATTTACGAGCGGCCGGTCGGGCCCGGTCGCCGTGCCCGGGATAATGAAGCTGTCCTGATTTGTATGTGGCGCCGGTTTCGTCGACCCATCGCTGGAGATCGTGCCATCCCCGTCCGAATGCGGCTTTTTCGGGCGTTTCACCGGTGCGTTCCCGTTTGTCACTTCACTCCCGCCCTGCGACGGTGTGATCGGCGCGGCTTTTCCCGGTGTCATCTGCGACGCAGGACGCACTTCGCTCGGCGAGAATCGGTCCGGGCGCGCCGCCGTCAACGGCTTCAGCGGCCGCAGATCCACGCCATCCGGGCCGGCAGCGCCCTGCTGCGGCGGCGGCGCATTCGGGTCCTGAAGACCCGGCAGCTTCTCGGCCAGAATGTCGGAGGCTCGCTGCATCTCCACCTCTTCTGCGCCCGCGGCCTCGCTCTTGGCCAAATCGCGCTGAGTCGCAGCCGGTAACTCATCGCTCGTCTCCGTTACCACCAGAACTTCATCGAGGTGCTGCAGATTTGCCGCCGGCTTGAGGACGATGTCCACGTAGGGCTCGCGGTCGGGATCACTCACTACTTTTTCCACGGTGCCCACCGCAAGACCTCTGGGAAATATCTGATCGCCGCCGCTGGTCACAACCTTCTCGCCCGGCTTCACGCGGTCATCCGGCAGCACATTGATAATCTGCGGCTGGCCATATGCGTTTCCGCGCAGCACACCGCGCATGCGGGTTTTCTCCAGCAGCACGCCCGCGCCGCTGGTCTGGTCGTTGATCTCGAGCACCTGCGATGTGTGCGGGAATACCTCTACCAGCTTGCCAACGATGCCATCCGGCGTGATAACCGGCTGATCGCGCTTCAGGCCTTCCTTGGAGCCCTTATCGATGGTGAGGATGCGCGACTGGTCGCTGCCGCCCGTGCCAATCACCTGCGCTGGCACGGTCTTGTAGATGTACTTCTGACGAAATCCCAGCAGCTCCTGCAGCCGCTGGCCCTGCTTCGCATCTTCGAGGATTGCCGCCTGCTCCAGCCGAAGCTGCTCCACCTGAGCGCGCAAAGCCTGGTTCTCTTCACGCGTGTGCCGCAGGTCAATGTAGTTGCCCCAGAATCCGCGCGCACCGGATCCGGTGTGCGACATCACCTTCTCAGGCGGGGACATCATGGCGACTACCCAGTAACGCAGCAGCCTGACGCCCTTGCCGTCGCTGCCGCGCGCCGCGGGGGTCCGTACCTGCACCGCCAGCCCCAGAAACTGCGCCAGTAGCACGGCGGAGAGGACCATGATGTTCTTGTAGCGCTCGAGGAAGGTTTCCATGGTCCATTACTTCCAATGGTGCAGTGTGTCGAACTCCGTGGCCTAGACCGGCCGATTCTCCGGAGCGTTACTCGATCTTGATCTTGCGCAGCAGCCGGAAGTCCGACAGCATCTTGCCGGTGCCCAGCACGACGGACTTCAGCGGATCATCCGCGATAGAAACCGGAAGTCCTGTTTCCTCGCGAATCCGCTTATCCAGGTTCTTGATCAGCGCACCGCCGCCCGTCAGCACAATGCCGCGGTCGCTGATGTCGGCGGAAAGCTCCGGCGGCGTACGCTCCAGAGCCACGCGAATAGCATTGAGAATGACTGCGACACACTCGGTTAAGGCTTCGCGGATCTCCGAGTCGTCAATCGTGATCGTCTTGGGCACGCCTTCGATCAGGTTGCGGCCCTTGATCTCCATCTGCAGCGGCTTATCCAGCGGATACGCCGAGCCGATCTCCATCTTGATCTGTTCTGCCGTGCGCTCACCGATCAGCAGGTTGTACTTGCGCTTGAGGTAGTTCATCACTGCCTCATCCATCTGGTTACCCGCCATGCGCACGGATCGCGAGTACACAATGCCCGAGAGCGAGATCACCGCGATATCTGTCGTGCCGCCGCCGATGTCGACCACCATGTTGCCGCTCGGCTCGGTGATCGGCAAACCCGCGCCAATCGCGGCCACCATGGCCTGTTCCACCAGAAATACTTCGCTGGCTTTGGCGCGATATGCCGAGTCTTCGACGGCGCGCTTCTCCACCTGCGTGATCTCCGAAGGCACGCCGATCACGATGCGCGGATGCACCAGCATCTTGCGGTTATGCGCCTTGCGGATGAAGTAATTGAGCATCTTTTCGGTGACCTTGAAGTCCGCGATCACCCCATCCTTCATCGGCTTGATGGCGACGATATTGCCTGGTGTGCGGCCGAGCATCTCCTTGGCCTCGATGCCTACAGCCTCGATCTCGCCGGTGTTCTTATTAATTGCCACGATGGAGGGTTCGTTGACCACAACACCCTTACCACGGGCATACACCAAAGTGTTGGCCGTACCCAAATCGATCGCCAGATCGGAGGAGAAAACGCTGAAGAGCGATCGCATCCCATGCGAGCGCGAAGAACGCGAGTGAAATCCGTTACTTGCCATCTGGGCGGCCTGTCTGGTCTTCCTTACTGGGGAAAGTCTATAGAGGATTGTAAGG
>Ga0210396_10003365_pt1 | contig 15951 bp, 15 predicted proteins | sample IncBWH17OmetaG_FD_155466 | JGI IMG/M metagenome (GOLD analysis project Ga0210396, IMG submission 155466) | Forest soil microbial communities from Barre Woods Harvard Forest LTER site, Petersham, Massachusetts, United States - Inc-BW-H-17-O ... | reverse complement strand
GCGATTGTCGGGAACTCCTGAACGTACCGGCCGAAGGCTTCGTTGGCGATCATCGGCGAGTTGACCCCGGTCGGGTGGACGGTGTTAACGCGAATGTTCTCTGGCGCCAGCACATTGGCCCACGCACGCATCAGGCCGACCACGGCGTGTTTGGAGGCGGTGTAACCCAGCACGCCCGGCGAGCCGTCGCCAAGTCCGCCGACCAAACCCGCGGTCGAGCTGGTGATCACGATCGACCCTCCGCGCCCGCCGGCCCGAAGGTGCGGGATTGCCGGCATCACCGTGTTGAACACACCGGTAAGCATGATGTCGATACCGGCCAGGAAGGCCTCGCGCTGCAGCCGCTGCTCGCCGGTGATAGCCATGACCCCGGCGTTCGCCAAGACTATGTCCAATCGCCCCAGTTCAGCCACGCCGTCGTCGACGACACGTTTGACCGCCTCATGATCCCGGACGTCGACCACGCTCAGCAATGCCCTACGGCCGAACTTCTCGATCAGTTTGGCCGTCTCGTCGAGATCGTCTTGGGTGGCAAGCGGGTACTCCACCGCATCATCGTTGGCGCAGATGTCGAAACCGATGATGTCGGCACCTTCCTCGGCGAGCCGGACCGCGTGCGAACGGCCCTGCCCCCGCGCCACCCCAGAGATGAAGGCGACCTTGTTGTCGACCAGTCCCATACCGTTGCTGTCCTTGTCTTTGGTCATTCCCGAACGGACGTTCTGCCGACGGGCCACGTTTTTAAGGTTCAACGTCTCATAATTGCCGATCAGTGGATTTGTGTCAATGGTCACATGCCGTCTCTGCGACGACTATCGTTGTAGAACGATCGTTTACGTTGGCACAGAAAAGCGGCGAGGAAACTGGAGCTGAGGATGCACGAAGGCCATATCGCGTCTGACACGGCGTGGTGGTACCCGACACCGGGAGAGATGGTGGACTGGTTGACATGGGCCAACGCGCTGCCCTTCTGCCAGGACATTGGGCTGGTATGCGTCGAGTTGAATCCTGCGTCGGCGACCTTTCGCATGGAACGTTCGACGCTGACCCCTAATCCCAACGGGGCCGTGCACGGCGGTATCGTCGCTGCCGCTGCCGATCAGATCATGGGCGCGCTCACCATGCGGATGAGCGCAAAGGGACTGTTGCCCGCTACCGGCTCGTTACACATTCAATTTCACTTACCCGCTCAGGCACCGTTAACTTTTCGCGCGACCGCGTTGGGCGGCGGACAGCGGACCAAGTTCGTCGAAGTGGTGGTGCAGGACCGGAACGGCAACCGCTGTGCCACGAGCCAGGGCACGATGATCGCGGGTGGCTCGGCGGGACCACCGTTGCCGAGTTCTTAATGAGACGCTAAGGTCCTAAAATGTTCCCCTCTCCCGGACAGCGAGGTAACGATGCCGCAGCGCTCGAACGCCCAGATCGTCGCCGACTTCTATAACGCGCTCAGCGGCGCCGACCCTGACGCGATAGCGGCCGCGATCGACGCCCACTTTGCCGAGGACGCCGCTATCGAGTGGCCGCCCTCGCTGCCGCACGGCGGACGCGTGGAAGGAAGCCGTCGGCTGCGTGGGCTGTTCACCGGGATCGCCAAAGCTGGTAATCAGGCCGGAGCCACCAACCTCAAGCTGGTGCGAACCATCGGCGACGGCGATCACGTGGTCGCCTGGATCACCTTCGACTGGAAAAGCCCCGGCTCCGACGGCGCCGTTCCCAACTCGGCCCTGGAGGTGTGGTCGTTCGCCGATGGGCTCGTGCGCGAAATCCGGGCGTTCTATTGGGATACGGCGGCCATCACCCACCCACAGCACGCCTGACGCCGCTAGGACGCCATAAGGAGAAGCCAAATGTCACGTAGTGCAGTCATTGTCGACGCCCTTCGATCGCCGATGGCCAAGGGCAAGCCACCCAAGGACGGGCGTCCCGGCGGGGCGTTGAGCGGCGTGCATCCAGTGGAGTTGCTGGGTCAGGTGATCGGCCAGCTGATGGCGCGCAACGACGTCGACCCGGTCCGCGTCGACGACGTCATCACCGGCTGCGTGAGTCAGGTCGGCGAACAGTCCGGCCCGGTTGGGCGCTGGGCATGGCTGTCGGCGGGGCTGCCCGAGAGCGTGCCATCGGTGGCGGTGCACCGCGCCTGCGGATCCAGCCAGCAGGCCGCGGACTTCGCCGCACAAGCCGTGATTGCAGGAGCGTGCGACATCGTCGTCGCGGCCGGCGTCGAATCCATGAGCCGTATTCCGATGTTCACGGCACGCATCGGGCAGGATCCTTTCGGGCCATCGGTGAACGAACGGTACTCACCCGGGCTGGTTCCACAGGGCATCTCGGCCGAACTGGTAGCCGCGCGTTGGAAACTCGACCGCGACTCCATCGACGAGTTTGCCGCCGGATCACACACGAACGCGGCCAGAGCCGACTTCACCGCCGAGATCGTGCCAATCACCACACCGGACGGTACAGTCGTGGCTACCGACGAGACCGTCCGGCCGTCCACTACGGTCGAGGGACTGGCAGCGCTCAAGTCATCCTTCTACTCCACCGAGATGGCGGCGCGGTTCCCGGAGATCACCGACTGGCACATCACCGCGGGCAATTCATCACAGCTTGCCGACGGTGCGGCCGCGGCATTGATCATGGGCGACGACATAGCCGAGAAGCTGGGCTTGACCCCGCGGGCGCGTTTTCATGCGTTCGGGCTCGCCGCCGACGATCCAATCACGATGCTGACCGGTCCGATCCCGGCGACCGAACGAGCGCTTCGGCGATCGCGGCTTTCGCTGGCCGACATTGACCACTACGAAGTCAACGAGGCATTCGCCCCGGTACCGATGGCCTGGGCACAGCATTTCGGGGCCGATCCGGCCAGGCTCAACCCGCGCGGCGGCGCCATCGCACTGGGTCATCCGCTAGGGGCGTCCGGCGCCCGGCTGCTCACGACGATGTTGTACGCACTGGAGGCCACCGGCGGTCGCTTCGGGCTGCAGACCATGTGCGAGGCCGGCGGGATGGCCAACGCCACGATCATCGAACGGCTGTGAAGGCCGCGAAAGGAACCGCAGCGCATGCAGATTGAGGGGATCACCGCGGTTGTTACCGGAGGCGCATCCGGACTCGGGCGCGCGACCGTCGAACGCCTGGTGAGATCCGGTGCCGCCAAAGTGATCATCGCCGACCTGCCATCCTCCGACGGCGAAACCGTCGCCAGGGAGCTGGGCGACACAGTGCAGTTCATCGCCGCCGACGTCCGCAGCCCTGAAGACGTCGCCGCGGCGATGAATGCCGCCGCTGAGTCGGGGCCGCTTCGGGCGGTGGTGCACTGCGCCGGACGCGGCGGCCCGGTCCGTGTGGTCAATAACGACGGCACTCCCGGCTCGCTGGAGACCTATACCGAAATCGTTGGCCTCAACTTGATCGGATCGTTCAACGTGCTGCGCCTGGCCGCCGCCGAGATGGCCAAAAATGAACCGCTCGAGGGCGATCGCGGCGTGGTGATCCTGACGGCTTCCGTAGCTGCGTTCGAGGGCCAGATCGGTCAGATACCCTACGCGTCGTCCAAGGCTGGCATCGTCGGCATGACCATCGTTGCCGCGCGGGATCTGGCATCGAAAGCGATCCGGGTGTGCACGATCGCGCCCGGCATCTTCGATACACCGCTGCTGGCAAGGGTTTCCGAGGAGGTGCGGGCGTCACTGACGGCCACCGTGCCGCACCCGAGCCGGCTGGGCCTACCCGACGAGTTCGCCCGTCTGGCACTGTCGATCATCGACAACGGCATGCTCAACGGCGAAACGATCCGGCTCGACGGCGCAATCCGGATGGCGCCGCGGTGAATTCGAGCCGTCGGCGTATCTACGGCGACGATCACCATGTGTTTCGCGATAGTGCGAAGCGATTCATTGCAACCGAAGTCGCGCCGAACCTCGAAGAGTGGCGCCGCGCGAATGGCATTCCGCGCAGCGTCATCGCCGCCGCCGGAGATGCCGGATTCCTCAGCGCCGCAGTACCCGAAGAGTTCGGCGGCAGCGGCACCGGCGACCTCGGCTTCCTCGCAGTGTTGATCGAGGAGACAATCGCAGCCGGGGCGACCGGCCTCGCTTTGCTCTGGGCACTGCACGCTGGCGTCACGATCCCGTTGTTGCTCGAACACGCCACCGCGGCGCACAAGCAGCAGTGGCTGCCCGGGCTCGGCACAGGTCAATTGATTGCGGTTCCCGCACCCGCCACGTTGTCAAGCGTCGCCGGCGCGCGCATAGCCGACGCGCTGCTAGTGCAGAACGACAGCGAGCGCGTAGCCCTGGTCCCGCTCGGCCAACCGGGCGTCACCATCACACCGATCGATGACAACCTGGCCGGACGCGACGCTGGACTGGCCGATGTGACACTTGGCGACGTCGACACGAATACCGGCCTCGCCTCCGCGACCGCGTTGCATCGCGACCTCGACCTGTGGTTTGCCGTATTGGCGCTGGCGAGCGCGCGCACCGCGACGGCGCTAGCGGTGGACTACGTGCACGCCAGAAAGGTGTTCGGCCGCCCGCTGGTCGAGTTCGAAAACACCCGGTTCCGCTTGGCCGAACTCTGGGCTGAGCTGGCCAGCGTGACTGTATTCGTCGATTCCTGCGTGCACGCGCGCAGCATCGGCGCGCTCGATGTCGCCGACGCGGCGGCCGCTCGCCTCACCGCAAACAGCGTCTGTGGCCGGGCGGTCGACCAGTCCCTGCAACTGCACGGTGGATACGGCTACATGCGCGAATATCCCATCTCGCACGCATTCGCCGACGCCCGCTTCCTCCAGGTGATGGCCTCGGCCTATTCCAATCCCCGCGAAACGCTGGCATCGACCGTGGCTCTGGACGCCATGTCGCAACAGTGAACACCTACGATCCCCAGACCACACTGGATGCGATTTCGCGCAATACAGTTGCCGTCGTCGTGATCGGCGGCCTGTCGATCGTCGCAATGTTTGTGTTTTTCATCGAGGGCGCCCGAATGGGACATCGCGACCGGGTGTATCCGATGGCGCTGTGGATGACCGCGCTGTGGTGGCCGCACGACGGGTCATATCTGCTGCGCTTCACGGATTGGTTCGGGGGCGACCACAGCCACTGGTTCATGCAGCTGTTCTGGTTCGCCATCATCGTGACGTTTGTCGCCGAGTCGGTGTTTGCATGGCAGACCATCCAATATGGCCGCGACGAGCTCTCCCCCGGCCGTTCGCAACGGTGGCACACGGTCAGAATCGTCGGCGCGATGGCGGCAGGGATCATCAGCTGGGCGCTGGTCAAGGGTGCGCTCAAGGACGACCTGTACCTGTTGTCGTTCATGGCAACACTGTTGTGGGGTGGCCCATCGGGCAGCGCGATGTTGGGACGCCGACCCGACGGGCGTGGACAATCACTGCTCGAGTGGATCGGCTACAGTGTCATGGCGGTTTTCTACTCGATCGTGTCAATCTTCTTCTTTGGCGGAGGGTTCTTCCATTCATGGCAGTACGTCGGCATCTGCGTCGCCGCGTGCATCTGGAGTTTCGTAATCCTCGCCGACGCCAAATGCGCTGGGGTGCCGATGACTTCGTGGCATCCGCGCCCACCGCCGGCGGCGCAACGAGTCAGCGCCGGTCAGACCGATGTCAGCGACGCGTGATGTGAGCGGGTTCCCGAGACCGCGCGTATCGGAAGCCGGCCGCTTCCACACCAACGCGCGCGGTCAGCGCTCGTGGGCGAAACCGCAAACTGCGGGAGCCGCAGCCTCGACAATCGTTGGTATGGAACACATCTCATCGACGTTATGGTGACGAGCCCAGTGCGAGGATCTCGTCGAGACTCTCCTGCATCGAGAGCCACAGCAGATCCAGGTCTTTGAACACCTCTCCGTCGGCGTTCATCGCGATACAACATACGCCGCAGTGAGTGCACATCGCCGACGTCAAAACGGTGCCGGGCAAAGGCGCAAAGACGTACATCCGGTCGAAGCGCGCACCTGCCATGTAGCGGTCCTCAGTTATCCCTGGCCATGAGCTGGTGGTGAGCACCGCGCCACCGACAGAACCAAGGACCGCCGCAGCCACACCTGAGGGAGTGCGGTTGAGAATGGGGGTGATGGCGCCGAGGAATCCCAGCGCGGGTTCAGATCGCACGTGATGGACCCGCTCGCGCATCGCGCGGATTCGTTCGGCAGGGTCGTCCACACCGGAGGGCACAAGAAAGTACGCTGCCGCGAAATCGTTTCCGCCCGTGGCGTTATCCGCAGTGCGCATCGCTACGAGCATCGAAATCGGCACGTCGCCCAGATCTTCACCGTTGGCGGCGCAGTAACGCCGCAGCCCTCCGAGCAGCGCGCTGACGAATGCGTCATTGAGCGTGCCGCCGGCGGCTTTTGCCGCACGTCGTAGGTCGTCGAATTCACATTCCATGGTCCCGAATCGCCACATCCTTCGCGACCCGCCACGAAGGATCTTGGACGGATTCTTCGGCGGCGGCCCCGCCACCCGGGCCAGCGACGACACGTAATCAGCGGTCGAGCGAAGGTCACCGACCGCTTTGATGAGGGCGCGTCCGCCTCCGACAAGGGCCTTCGGGGTGCCGGTAATCTGTTGGCCGAGTTGCTGAGCCGCGACACCGATAGGACTGCGCCGCACGGGTTTGCGCGCCGGCGTGGGTTTGTCGGTCTGATGCTTCCGGCTCGTGTTCAGGACACGCTCATGCAGCCGCGCCAGCGCCAGCCCATCCATGAAGACGTGGTGAGCGTGCATGACGTAGGCTGCGCGGCCATCCTCGAGCCCTTCTACGAGATAGCCCTCCCAGGGTGGTCGGGACCGGTCCAGCGGCGTTAGTCCGATCGTTTGCGCGAGTTCGAGCAGCTGACGGTGCGCACCCGGCGCAGGCAGTGACACCCGCCGCAGGTGGAAGTCGAGGTCAAATGACGGATCGTCCGCCCACATCGGCGGCCCTACCGGAACTAGCGGATCAACCACGCGCTGCGCGAACCGGGGAACGATCTCGACGAACCATTCATGGGCGGCCCGGAGCCGCTCCCAGTCGGGCACCGTGTCAAGCAGCTGAAGTACAACCCCAGACCACGCACCCTGCGGGTGCCGATCTGTGCGCCACATCAGCGCATCCAGTTCGGACAATGCGGGATCGCGTCCCCAGTTCTCTAAGTCAGACCACAGTTGCTCTTGCCCTCTTGTCATCCTGACTTCTCCCGTCCGGAAGCTGGTTCCCATGTGGGAGTTCGGAGATCGAGCTGACCACTACCTCTATCGAGCACATCCGTCGCGGAGGCGGCCGAGGCGCGGTCAGCCATCGGATTGCGGGCGAAATCGACGATTAGAGCCGCGGTCTTGGCGGGCTTCTCGAGCATCGCACAGTGTGCAACGTCATCGAGGACCACCAGCCGCGCATGAGGAATGGCGTCTGCCAGCTGGCGCCCCGAGGAGAGCGGAACGATTCGGTCTCCGCGGCCCCACAGCACCAATGCGGGCGCGCGTACAGCCCCAGGGGTAGCCTCCGCCACCGCTCTTCCGGCGGCTTGCGCGCCGGCGATGAATCCGGGAGCCGCCATCCGAGGCACCAGCTCGTGGGCGAGAGACCGGGTAATGCAGCGCGGCTCTGATACGGCGAGTGCAAACAGTGCGGTCCGCAAGTACCGCCACCGCGCGATAGCCCGCGGCACGGCTGGGAAACCGAACACCTTGTCGAACAACCGGAAGCCCACCAAGATCGCCCGCAATCGCAGCGGACCGATGTTGTTGCTGCCGGAGTCGATCAACATCAAACCGTCGACCCGGCTGGGATGGCCGCACGCCACCTTGAGTGAGACGAGGCCTCCCATCGAGTGCCCCACGATTGTCGCCTTCGCCAGGCGCAGCTCATCCAGTAGTCCTATTACCGTCGCGACCTGTTCCTCGAAGACATCACCGACGGCCACGGGTTCTGATGCGCCGAACCCAGCCAGGTCAAGCGCGATCACACGGGCGTGGCGCGCGACGGCTGGCAAGATGCGCAACCACCATTGCCACGCCCCTCCCTGGCCGTGCACCAGCACTACCGGACGACCGGTTCCGACGTCGACGTACCGTACGCGTCGCCCGCGCACGGCCGCGTCGCGTATGTAGGGGGTCCAGTCGATTCCCGCCCACTCGCGGTCAGCACGCTCCCATTGCGCGATGTCTGTGCTCGCCCGGCGGCGTCTGCGCAACCACAGGCGCCGGTGCTTCGAACTCCGCATGATCACGGCCCCTGACCATCACTCGATCTCTGTGCGCTCTTTTATGCGACGACCTGTATCAGAATACATGCAAATAGGGGCCAGTCAACGCCGAGAAGAACGATCGTTCGCATAGCTATGCATCCGGGTGCAGCCTCGGCCACAGTCCGCGGGGATAGCGCGGAGACTTCATCTCCCACACAGGCGCGGGGGGAGCGTGAATGAAACAAACGCAAACGATTGTTCGCAGCCGTGCTGAAGGCAATGCTTCCGATCGGCGCCGCCCATGACTTGTCGATCATGTATTCTCAGCGGAAAAAACAGTGTCCAGGGACGGCGTGTACCCAACGCACCCCACCGTCTTGACGCGAGCGATCGTTATCGGAACCGCTGAGCCCGATGAAGATCGTACGACGAGGACGCGAACCCATCCTTGCCAGTGGGGATGCGTTTGCGGGTGTTTCGCAGGTATGCGGTTATCACCTCGGACGCCCCGTGGGGCCGTCGTACATCATTTTGACGCCCCGCGTGAAATCGATCGCTAAAGAGGAGCCGCTGTGACGGTGACCAGTCGTCTCAATACCCGCATGCAGCACCCCGACACCGTTGCCGAGCGACGATCTACCCTGCTGGCCAATCTGGGCGTCGACGCGGGATCAACAACTCATGTACGTAGGTCCGGTTATGCCCCACGAGCGATCTGAGGTTTCGGCGCGCGGTGCCGCTGACGTGGACGCAACCGCTGCACCGCCCGACAGCGCCGGCGATGACGGCCACATGTGCGGCGAGCGCGCTCGTCTGCTCTACGAAACTGGCAATGTCGCTTTACAGGCGAAAGCCAAGCAGTGGTGGCGGTGTGCTGCGATATCTGGCGATGTCGAAGCGCAATACAGCCTCGGTGTGATCTCGTATGAAGATGCAAACGGTCGGTCGGTCAACGAGGCCGAATACTGGTGGCGCGCCGCGGCATCGGTCGGCCACGTTGCGGCACAGTACAACCTCGGCGTCCTACTCGATCTCGTCGGTACCAAATCGGCCGCATCCGAAGCACAGCAGTGGTGGCGCGCTGCCGCAGAGGCAGGACATGCCGGGGCCCAGTACAACCTCGGGGTCGAATGCCAAGACCGCGGCGCCTTGCGGGCGGCCGAGCGCTGGTGGCGTAGCGCCGCCGAAGCTGGGCACGTCGATGCCCAGTATCAGTTGGGTGTCTATCACCATGTGCGGGGCGAACATGACACCGCCGAACAGTGGTGGTGCACCGCTGCCCGGGCCGGGCACCTTGATGCTCAATACAACGTTGGCACCTATCACTATCAGCGCGGCGACCTGGAAACCGCCAAGTACTGGTACCGCGTTGCAGCCGAGGCCGGACAGCCCGAGGCGAGCCGAACGCTCAAATTGCTGATGCGCCGACAAGGTGATGCAACCTCACCGGGCCATGCGAAGCATCCCAAGCGTGCGGTCGGCGGCAGCGATCATGCCGATTCACACTGTCAGGTCATGGACCTGCGAAGTCGACACGGCGACAAGTCAATTCGGAAAGCTGACGGCACGCAGGAGATCAACTAACTACCGACTCGGACAAGCGGGCCATGCAGATCATGACTTGTCTTGCTAGGTCGACGAGGATTTTGCGTTGATTGGGCTCGCCTCGCGCGAACGCGCGGCTTCCATGGTGTCAAGAATGGCGTTCACGCCGTACTCAAATGCGCGTTCGGACCAATGCTGGGCATACTCGGTGGCCATGGCGGTCAGGTGCGGGTAGTCGTCGGGCGACAGCGTTCCCAGCCGTTCGTACGCGTGGTCGTGCAGACCGATATTCCTGGCCCGGGCACCCACGGCGAAACCGAGCGTGAGTGCCACAACACTGCCCAGACCGTCGACCGCGGTGCGGTCGTCGATCCCGGCATTGCGAAGTATGGCCAGCAGGCCATCGCGCTGCTTGTCGATGCTGGGGGCACCATCGTCCTGAAAGCCGAGCAGTTCGATAAGCCCCGGATGCTCCTGAAGCGACGTGCGCAGTTTTGCCAACTCGTTTTTCAGCTGATCCCGCCAGCTCAGATTCGGGTCCGGCGCTGGCGCGATGGAACCTAGAGCGTGCGTCCCCAATTCCGACACAAGCTCGTCTTTGCTGGCGAAAAACCCGTACAACGTCATGACGCCGACGTCCGCGGCCTCCGCGAGCCGGCGCATGCTCAACGCCGCTAACCCCTCGGTATCGACGATCGCGATGGCCGCGTCGAAAATCTCGCTCCTGGTGATTACCCGCCGCCGACGCCGACGCGCTGAGGCGGCCGTGGCCGATGTTATCTACCTCACCTCCAATACTTGACGCGGATTCTGTCACAGCGTAGCGTCCGTACGAGCGTACGTAAACCGTACATCTGTACGCGGATGGCGCTAGTCGGCTGATCAGGACCACTTCAGGAGTGAAGATGCCCCGTTATGTTGTCGGCCTGCCGGAGTGCTCCTCCGTCGGGGCGCCAGATGTCGGCGGCAAAGCGGTCGGACTCGGTGCGTTACTCGCGGCCGGGATGCCGGTGCCGGCCGGCTTCGCCGTCACCACATCGGCCTACCGAGAGTCGGTCATAGCCATTCGCCACCAGGTCGATGCGATCGCGGCGGCGACTGCCCTCAGCGACGAAGCGGCCTCCATGCAACTGCGTGCTCTTTTCGATGGACTGCCGTTGCCCGAGCATGTTGCTGCGCAGGTGCGGGAGGCCTACCTGGCCCTCGATCCCTCCGGCACGGCGCCGGTCGCGGTGCGCTCCAGTGCCACCGCCGAAGACCTCGTCGACGCCTCGTTCGCGGGTCAGCAGGACACCTACCTCGGCGTCCGTGGCGTGGATTCGGTCATCGCGCACATCGCACAGTGTTGGGGCAGCCTGTTCACCCCACACGCAATCGGCTACCGACGCCGATTCGACGTTCCGATCGACGATCTCGCCATGGCAGTGGTGGTGCAATCGATGGTGGACGCCGAAGCGGCCGGTGTGATGATGTCGCTCGACCCCGTTACCGGTGATCGCTCGACGGTATTCATCTCGGCCGCACACGGCCTCGGCGAGGGGGTGGTCGTCGGCGACATCGAGTCGGACAGCATATGGGTCGATAAGAACGGACCCGCCGTCAGCCGCATGGAATCGGTGCACCAAACAGAGGCCTACCGATACGACGCCAACGGCATTGTGAGCCGACAACCGCTTGCCGCCGAACTTCGGGACAGGCCCGCGCTTTTGCCCCAGGAAGCGGTCGAACTCGCCCGGATCGCGATCCGGATGGAGCAGCAGCAACGGTGCCCCCAGGATCTCGAATGGGCGATCGATCTCGACGACACGGGCGCTCGCAGGATCTGGCTGCTGCAATCCCGTCCCGAGACCGTGTGGGCAAACCGATCCACCGTGAACCGGCCGCCGGCCCTGCACGGCCCGACCCGTCTCGACACCACATGGACCACCACCAACGTCGGCGAGTCCGTACCCGGCATCCCCACGCCGCTTGGTTGGTCGATGTGGTCGGTGGCCGGCGAAATCGCGATGCGCTCGGCGTTCCACGCCATCGGTGCACTCTCGCGCCGAGAACTCGACATACCCGCGGCTCCGCAGGATCGCTTGCTGGGCATCTTTCTTGGGCGCGCGTCGTTGAGTGTCAGCCTGTTATGCGATTGGGCCGAGCGGGTACCGGGCACCGACCCCGTCATGATGGCCGAGCAGATCTTCTCGGCCCGCCCGCAGGGCTACGTGCCGCGCAGCCGACGACGGTATTACCCGCGGGTGGCGCTCAAGGCCGGTGCACCCCTCTTCCGCGTGAAACGGATGGTGATGCGTGACCGCGTCGACGCCGAGGCGTTCCGGGCGAATGCCCTTCGGACGCTTGCTAATTCCGGCGAAGTGACCACACGTCAACTTCTCGAGGATGCGCTGGCGATCCACCGGCGTTGCCTGTCCACGCAGACCCTGTTGACGATGGCGGTCTGCCAGCCCATTACCGATGCGCTGCTGCGGATCGCGTCCAGCGTCGGGTTCTCCGGAGAAGAGTTGATGGCCGGCTATGGCGGGCATGACGAAACGGCAGCCGTCACCGACATGTGGGCGTGTTCTCGCGGAAGGTTGGACCTCGACTCGTTTCTTGCCAGGCATGGATTCCATGCCTGGCAAGAAGGCGAGCTCTCCGCACCGAGCTGGCGCGAAGACCCGACGCCCGTATTGAATCTCATCGAAAGCTACAAGGGACGTGGCGACGAGGCCGACCCCGCGATCGCCGAGCGGCAGCGCATGGCGACCCGAGAGAAGCTGGAGCTGGATTTTCTCGCCGCGCTTCCGCGCACCCGAAAGCCGCTCGGCCGGCTATTACTTCGGCTTGCCCGCGCCTACGTGCCGCTCCGTGGAATTGCCAAAGGTTCATTCGTCCAGTCGCTGGATGTGGTTCGCGCAGCGGCACGCCGTCTTGGAAGCATCCTCCAGGACCGCGACGTGCTCGCCGATCGTGAGGACATCTTCTACCTGACATTGCCCGAGCTGCGGGGCGAGTTGCCCGCTGATGTCGGCGCCCTTGTCGGTGAGCGCAAACGCGAACGCGCCAGCTACACAACGCTCGAGCTGCCTACGGTCTGGTTAGGCGAAGCCGCGCCGATTGAGAGCGTCCCGATCGCTGAAGAGAACATGATCGTCGGCAGCGGAGCAAGTCCCGGCGTGGCCGAAGGACGCGCGCGCGTGGTGACGTCCCCGGAAGACGCGGATATCGCCGACGGCGAGATCTTGGTCGCCCACAACACCGACCCCAGCTGGGCGTCGTTGATGTTTCTCTCGTCGGGGCTGGTGGCCGACATTGGCGGGGTCATGTCCCACACGGCGATCGTGGCCAGGGAGCTGAGCTTGCCCTGCGTCGTCAACACGAAATTCGCCAGCAAGATGTTGCGCACCGGCGACTTGATTCGGGTCGACGGCGCCCGCGGCACCGTCGAAGTACTTGAGCGGGCAGAGGTCTTCCCGCCACCGACCGTCGAAACCCACTTACCACCAACATCACGGACCGAGGAGCACGCCACGTGACCATCAACGAAACGACCAACGCCGCTCAAGCCGCGGAGTACGAGCGCGACCCGGTCTGGGGTGCCATGAGCCATCCTGCGCTCGATAACATCGCGGGGGGCTCGCCGCCGTGGAAGGACCACATCTACATCGCGTTCTGGGATCCAGCCAACGAAGCCTATGGGTTCTTGCACTGGAATTCATCGCCCAACCACGACACCACCAAGGTCCAAGCAAACATCTCGTTGCGCGGACACCAGATCGACATCATCGAGCCGCTGAGTCCGCAAATCGACCATTTCAGCAGTGACTCAGCTGAATTCGACCTCAAGAGCCAGATCACCTATCACCACGAGCGACTGTCGGGGACGCTCACCATGGCTCCCCGATTCGCCATCATCGACTTCGGCCCGGGCGGCTCCCTGCCTTCCCTTGGCGACAACGAGCCCCTTCAGCATTTCGAGCACGGCCTTACACTTGCCGGACAGCTTAACCTGGACGGCCAAGATTACGACATCGATGCGGTCGGATTCCGCACTCGCACATGGGGTTACCGGGATGACTCGCAGCAGTTCGCCGAGTACTTCTTCCTGTGGGCAACGTTTGAGGACTATGCGGTGGGCTTGATCAAACAGCTGCACCCGGACGGAAGTCAGAAGACAGGCGGTGCCCTGGTCCGCGATGGGATCGTGCACAACATCGTCGATGCGCATCTTCCGAAAAACCGTGCCGGTTTCGCGCAGCGCGTCGTGGTCGACGTGGCCGACGGCTCGGAAGTGACGCTGCATCGCGGTCAACGGGCATGGGGCGGATGGTGCCCCATCGGTCTGCCCGAACGCAATGGTCCGGCCTTCAGCGCCTACGACGAGGTCGTCGACTGGACCGGGCCCAGCGGCGAAGTGGCCTTCGGTCTGTCCGAATACGGCCAAATCCGGAACGTGTACTGATTCCGGCGCGCGTTACGACGTTGGGGCGCCCTGCAGGATCTCCACGCGGCCGGTTGTGCCGTCCACCCGCACCCGCATACCGTCACGCAACGTGGTGGTCCCGTTGCGGGCGCCGGCAACGCAAGGATACGGCTACATGCGCGAATACCCCATCTCGCACGTATTCGCCGACGCCCGCTTCCTCGAGGTGATGGCGTCGGCCTATTCCAATCCCCGCCAAACGCTGGCATCGTCGCGCCCGCTAGCGGGCGCGTTCAGACTCGATGTCAAGACCTGAAGGCGGTTCGCCAGCTATTGGCGCGGCCCGTAGAACGCGTCGAAGGCGTTTTGGTCGTAGATGTGCTCCCACGCTTCGGTGAGTTGTCCGTTGCTGGCTGTCGCTATGAGACAGATTCGCGCTTCGAGTGTCGTGCCATGCCGCTCGCGGCGGTGGATGTAGAGGAGTCCGGCGTGGTGCTGGCCAGCGAGAGTGTCCAGCAGTTCGAGGCTGAGCGTGCCGGGCTGGCTGGCGATGATCCCGAACGCGGAAAGGACATTCCCGCGGCCGACGTGGGTGCCGGCGGCCGGATGACTGCGACCGGGGCTGTGCCAGCGGATGTCGGGGTGCATCAGCGCCGCGGCGGCATCAACGTCGCCGTTCTGGAAGGCCGTCATCGTCTGGACGAGCACGTCGATTGCGTTCGCGGTGTCCGGTGTCGTCATGTCCTTCACCATGAGGTCAGCCCGCCGTCGGCGGGGTAGGCGGTGCCGGTTACGAACGAGGACTCATCGCTGGCGAGGAACAATGCGACGTGGGCAATCTCCTCGGGCTGCCCACGCCGGGCCATTGGGGTCATCATCTCGGCGCCGGCGGTGAGGTCCCGGTGCATCTCGGTCAGCTTCTGCAGCAGCGGCGTGTCGATGATGCCCGGGCAGATCGCGTTCACGCGGATGCCGGCGGACGCGACCTCGCCGGCGACCGCCTTCGTCAGCTGGACGACGCCGCCCTTGCTCGCGCAGTACGCGCCAAGCATCGGCATCCCGACGATCCCTGCGGCCGACGCGGTGTTGATGATCGACCCCGACTGCTGGCGTTTCATGATCGGCAGCGCGAACTTGATGCCGAGAAACACGCCACGGAGGTTCACGGACAAGACGTGCTCGAAGTTCTCCAACGTGCACTCCTCGACCGGGCCGAGCACGCCGTCGATCCCAGCGTTGTTGAAGAGGATGTCCACTCGACCGAACCGCTGCACCGCAGCGTCGATCATCGCCTCCACGTCCGACGTCGACGCAACGTCAGCCTGGACGGCAAGTACGCCGTCACCGAGCCCGGCAGCGACATCGTTCTGCGCGCCCGTGATGTCGGCGAGGACGAGTTGTGCGGCCTGCGCGTGGAAGAGCTGCGCGGTGGCGCGGCCGATGCCGGAGCCGGCGCCGGTGATCACGGCGACCTTGTCTTTGAGTCGGTTCATGGTCGTCGCCATCACGCCACTTCGACCGGCTGCTCGATGTTCAAGGGCTCGCCGCCGAGGCGCTGGATCACATCGGAGATCTGCCGATCCCAGTGCACGGCGTACTCGGGGTCGGCTGAGGCGGCCATGTTGAAGAAACTGACCTCGTTGATCCCGGCGTCGATCATCTCCTGCACGCGCTGCGCGACCTGCTCCGGGCCGCCCCACACCAGCGCGAAGTCAGTCACCTCGTCCGGAATGCCGGCAGTGAGCTCCTCAGCCTTCTCCTTTGTAACGATGTTCACGTTGACATCGCGCGACCAGTTG
>Ga0210396_10003364_pt1 | contig 15960 bp, 12 predicted proteins | sample IncBWH17OmetaG_FD_155466 | JGI IMG/M metagenome (GOLD analysis project Ga0210396, IMG submission 155466) | Forest soil microbial communities from Barre Woods Harvard Forest LTER site, Petersham, Massachusetts, United States - Inc-BW-H-17-O ... | reverse complement strand
ACCTCCTGCTGCTCACTGCCGCCGCCGCTGCCTCCTGCCGCTTTATTTCTGTGGTTTGAAGATATAATTAATGGTAGGGTTGGTAGGGGTATCTGAAGGGGGAGGCTGCTCCCCGGGGTGTTCCTTGTCCTCCTCCTCCTCGTCATCATCATCTTCCGGTTCTTTTTCCCAGCTGTATAATTCCCTTTCAGGACCTTCCTTACGGAAAAACCAGGCGCATACAATACCGGCAATAGATCCGAGCAGATGCGATTCCCAGGAAATAGTATCTACCAACGGGAATACGCCCCATACCAATCCATTATAAAAGAGCAGCACGAGCAGGGATATTTTGAGTAACCGGGGATCTTTGCGAAAAGTACCTCCAAAAAAAAGAAAGCTTACAAAACCGTATATCAAGCCACTGGCACCTATATGATAAGCAGTTCCTCCTCTGGCTCCGGCCCACACCCATAAGCCTGTCATCAAATAAACCCAGAAAAAGATACGGAAGGCAATACCTTGATAAAAATAAAACATCATGGTGCCGAGAACGAGCAGGGGAATGGAATTGGAAAGCAGGTGCTCAATATTGCCGTGTATTAGCGGAGCTGCCAGAATGCCCGGAATACCATGAATAGAACGCGGGTAAATACCGAAGTATTGAAGCGGCAAATGAAACGTGATTTGCAAAAACAAGATAACCCAGAGCAATGCCACAAAGAGGGATGGGAACAACAGATTAAGCAAAAAACTTTTTCGTTCGCTCGTCATATCAAGTTCATGTCGGCCAAGTCAAGTATATTAACGTATACCCGGCCCGAATGTTCCGGAATAAACCATATATCATGCCGGGAATACAAAATGAAGGATGGATTGCCACCTTGTCAGGTATAGGGTATGTCATCCCGGTAAGGGTGAATATCTCCGTTCCTTTATGATTAGGTAACAATTTCTACATAGGAGGAAGGTAACTTTGCTTCTATAAATCAAGAAAAGAAGACAAGAATGAATAACATTAATCAGGAAATTATCGGAAATATGGCTACCGTTTACATGAAAGACGGAACAATTAAAAACGGCCGTATTTTGAGTATCCGTACAGAAGTAGAAGAGATGACAGCGCTCGAATTTGAGACTAAACCGGCCCGTGACCCATATTCAAGAGCTCGTTTAATGGAGCTGACCGAATTTCTGGATACTACCCGTATAGAGGCAATCGATCCTTATTGCAAATAATACTCCGCCCCGGGCGGGTTATTTCATATCCTTAATAACATTGGCAGCCTCCAGAAGGTGAATATCTTTCTTCAGCCTCTTTTGGAAATCTTTCTCCCTTGCCATCTTAGTGGTATCCGATTGAATCACCTTTAAATCCGAAGCGAGTGTAGCCACATCCATTCCGGCTACATCTTTATCCAGTACTTCATATTTTTTGCCGCTTTCTACCATGTTTTTCTCTTTTGCCCTGTACTTTTCCAGGTTCAGGGTTTCATAGGTATCATCTTTCTGATCTTTGATACGTTTAGCTTCTTCTCCAAGCAGTTTAAACGATTCATTATCCTTCGTTCTGGCTTCACTCAACTGACGGAGTTTATCGGTATTAAGGGGATGTATTTTCCAGGCTTCATAATTGGCCTTGCTGATCTCATCCCATTTCATTGGATAGTCCAGTTCGCGTTCGCCCAAATCAAAGTACATATACCTGTCCGGGAGGGTAATGTCAGGTACTACACCTTTTAATTGAGTAGCTCCTCCGCTGATGCGGTAAAATTTAGAGCGGGTTACCTTAACTGATCCAAGGGGTTTGAAGGAAGCATAAGCTGGATTGAGACCATCATCCAGATCCGAAAATTGTTGTACGCTGCCTTTTCCAAATGTGGTGGTACCCATAATTACGCCTCGTTTATAATCCTGTATGGCTGCAGCCATAATTTCGGATGCTGAAGCGCTGCCCGAATTAACCAGCACAACCAGCGGACCGTCATATAACAGGCTTTCATCTTTATCATTTAATACAGAAGGCGAGCCCATCCGGCTTTTTACCTGTACTACAGGACCTTTGTCAACAAAAAGTCCGGCCATATCCACCACATCGCTGAGCGATCCACCACCGTTATCACGCAGGTCCAGCACTACTCCGTCTATATGTTCCTCTTTCAGTTTGATGAGCTCTTTTTTAACATCCTGGGCACAGCTGCGTCCGCCCATGCGTTTAAAATCGGCATAAAAAGAAGGCAGCTTGATATATCCTACTTTGGTTCCATTGGCATTAATAATATCGGAGTGGGCATAGGTTTCTTCCAATTGCACGATATCGCGGATAATGATAATCAATTCCGTTCCGCCACCCACTTTTTTCACGGTCAGACGCACTTCCGTTCCTTTCTTTCCACGTATCAGCTTTACCACGTTATCCAGTTTCATCCCGGTTACTTCAACCGGTTCTCCGTCGCCCTGGGCCACTTTCAGAATGATATCTCCAGCCTTCAGTTTACCCTGACGCCAGGAAGGGCTTCCGGGAACGATATTGGAAACTTTTATCTCGTCATCTTTTTCCTGTAATTGAGCACCTATTCCTTCCAGTTGTCCGGAAAGAGCGATATCGAAATTATCTCTTTCTACGGGAGCAAAATATTCGGTATGAGGATCATATACACCTACAATACAGTTCAGATAGAGTGAAAAACGGTCTTCCCGGTCTACTTTATTAAGTCGGTCAAAAAGATCATCCTGATTTTTCAATACCTTTTTACGGGCATCGGCTTCCATTTCATCAGGGGTTCGTTTTTTAAATACACTGTCTTTCTTGGCAAGAGCTTTTTCCTGATCGGTCATCATTTCATTGATGCGGAACATGATCTGATATTTGAGGTATTTTCTCCAGGCTTCTTTCAACTCCTTTTTGTCAGCAGCAAAAGGAATTTTTTCCGGATCCAGTTCCACTTTTTCATCTTTAGAGAATTCACCTCCGGAAACACTGAAGGGCTTGGAAAGGATTTCACGGTAATAATCCTGATCCTCTTTGGTACGTTTGGTGATGATATCCAGGGATAGTTCAAAAAACTCAAGTGAATTCTTTTTCACTTCATCATCCAGTTTGTATTTGTATTTTGAAAGTTTGTCAATATCATCTTTCAGCAGAATCTTTTTTGAATAGTCCAGCCGTTTGATATAGAGGTTAAACACGTGCAGGGAGAACGAGTCATTCAGCTCCTGAGGGTTATAGTGCGTATTGCTGAGATTTTGCATCAGCATTTCTTCAATTACTTCATCTTTTGTCGGAGGGCCCTGAAACAGGACACAAGAGGTGATGAGAACTAAAAGGAATAGTGCTACGGAGGATCTGATAAGGAATGGTTTCATGGAGTTTTATCTGCTTCGAATTTACAGAATTCTATTCAGTTAGAATGCTGATTATTCGTTAAAAAAGCACAAAAACGCCTGTCACGCCCTGAAACCCTTGTTTTAAAAGGCATACAGGTAAGGGGTGAGATTTCAGACTTGCTGCCAGGGCTGGTGATAGAAAAAAAATCGGCGGTTTTACATCCGAAGAGACTATAAAAACCGCGTTGGGGATCATTCCCTTCATAATAAATCAGATATTTGCGTTATAAAGCTCTTTTTTGATGGACCATAAGCACGAACATTCAGGGCCAGATCATGATCATCATGATCACGATTCCCATACTCATTCGCATACGCACGCACACAGTCATTCAGAGGAAGGGCATTCACATGATCATTCAGGAGGGCATCATCACCACCATCATCATATTCCAAAAAGGATCACCAATGCTTTTATATTTGGTATTTTGTTGAATTCTGTTTTTGTGGTGGTGGAAGTGGTGGCCGGATTGTTTACTCATTCACTAGCCTTGCTTACGGATGCAGGTCATAACCTGAGTGATGTGGCAAGCCTTGCTCTGGCATGGCTGGCTACCCGGTTTGCCTTAAAGAGGTCGAGTGTTACCCATACTTTCGGATATAAGCAAAGCACGGTGCTGGTGGCGCTTCTTAATGCAGGCATACTGTTGCTGTCATTAGGAGCGGTGGCTTATGAGGCAATAATAAGGTTGAATGATAGCAGACCAGTGGAGGGTGGCATTGTAGCCGTGGTAGCAACGGTTGGTATCGTGATTAATGTACTCACAGCATTGCTCTTTTTCAGAGATAAAGATTCAGATTTGAATATGAAGGGGGCTTATCTGCATATGGCCAGTGATGCACTCGTATCATTGGGTGTTGTTATAGGAGGTGTTATCATGATCTACACCAAATGGTATTGGCTGGATTCTGTAATCAGTTTAGCCATTGTTGTAATTGTTGTTTATGGCACCTGGGATTTGTTAAGGGAATCGCTTAGGTTATCTCTTAATGGTGTTCCCCGCAATGTGGATATGAAGGCCTTACTTAATTTTCTCTCCTCACAGAAGGGGATTAAGGAAGTACATGATCTGCATGTTTGGGCGCTAAGTACGACAGAAAATGCCCTGACAGCTCATTTGGTGATGCCCGATGGATTACCGGATGATAAGTTTTATGATAATCTGAGGGAAGAGCTTGAACATCACTACAATATAAGCCATTCTACCATCCAGATAGAAAAAGGGGATGAGGCTTTTCATTGCGCTCAAAAATGCTAATCCAGAGATTTCTGCTTTAACTCCATCCGTTTAAAAACGTATTTCTTTCCCATTAAATACTGAATCGGTGTTCCGGAATGTTTTTTCCGGTAATGGCCGTGTATATTTGTGTGGGAAATACGTTATAAGAAACATATTTAAGGAAAAAGATGTACTTAACGAAACTCGTACAATTTTAAAAATTAACGACAAATGGAGACATACACAGTAATGATAAGTTTGGGAGGAATACTCGCCTTGATTAGCGCGGTTGCTCTGCTCACTTTTTATAATGATTTGAAAAAATACTTCCGGTTCAGGATTCTTAAAGTGAGAAGGTCCAGAAAGTTGAAATACCAAGATTTAGACAGGATTCATAATCTGAATGCCCTGTTTGAAAATAAAGGTCATTCTTACTACCTGAAGCAAAAGAAGAATGTAAAGCACACTCATCAGCTAAAAGAAGAAAACGGAGTGATTTGAGTAAGCTGATCCGTTGAGCCGGAATGAGTATTGTAAATGGTTAATGAAATCAGAGCTATTGAACTAGTTTCAATAAGTGCCCAAAAATGAAAAGAGGAAAACTATGTTTTCCTCTTTTTTCATGACAAAAAAACCCGCCACACGGGGCGTTTGGTGGCGGGTGGTTTATCTGATCAATGGTCCAATGCTTAGTTGTTATTAGTGAAGTTTTCATTGGCTGTCAGTGATCAGTTTTTCTTGAAGGAGAAGTATAAAGGAGCCGCTTTTTTTTAGAAAGCGGCTCCTGAGAGTCTTGTTGAATGAAAATCAGTTTTGTTGGGTTTAAACTAAAATCACTTAGTGTTGAACAACCAGTTTGTCTTTCTTAACGCTTTGGTCATTCACACGAAGGTCAGAATAGTAAACACCGGAAGAGATGTTGGCTACACTGAAATTGGAAAGCATATGGTCACCGCTGAGCAGTTTTTCACTCATAATAATTCTGCCAGTCATGTCCATGATGTTGAGAACAACGTTATCATTCTCATTTACAGAGTATTCAATATTGATCATGTCGCTGGCAGGGTTTGGGTAGAAGCGAACTTCTGCATTACTAGGTTGACTTGGAAGACGGAATGGCAGATCGCATCCATTGAGTACATCTTCTGTTTGCGCGATGGGTTCTATCTTAACCAACTCATGCAGGAAGGTAGAGCTTGATGCATTGTTGTATTCAGTTGGAACCTGGAATGCAAATGAAGACAGTGTGTCTGCAGCATCGCATTGTCCGTTACCTTCTGAGTCAGCAGTGATCAGCCAGTTGTATGTTTCGTTGGCTGGAGAGCCGGCCCATGGCAATGGGAAACGGTGCGAACCAACAGCAACCAGATTTCCATCCATACCCTCTCTGATATTGTGAAATGCAAAAGTGGTAAAAGGATTGTTATATATATGAATCAGACCCAGCATGGAAGGATCGGTAGGGTCAACAGAGAAAAGGTTGGCCTGAGTTCCAACTGGAAGTGTTGGAGCGTTACCTACCAAGTTCAGAGAAGAAGCACTTGGGATATAGGTGATGCTGGTGAGATCAAATTTTTTGCGTAATACATGTACTACAGCCAAAGAACCGGTGCTTACATCAACAGTTGTGTAAGCGGGTTGTTTGTTATAGAAGGTGGCATTCAGTGTTCCGGTGATCAGACCTGCAACTGCTATTTGTGAATTGGCTCCGTTTGGTATCAGAACAGCATCAACAGCTGTTTCAAGTACACCAAAGAATCCAAGAGTGCGGGTATAGATAAGCCCTCCTCCTGCAGTGGTACGGGTTAACTGAATCTGTACTTCGTTGCCGATGATGCTATGGATGGTGGAAGTACCTACCAGAAGATAGCTCTTGCTGTCGCGGTCATACACGATAGCGGCTGGCTCATCATCGCTTTTTGACATTCCGTCAAAGTTGCGGGTAAATACAACAGCACCGCTTTTTGCATCAATAGAAATCAACTGCAAATCGGCTGAAGTTCCGCTCAGAAAACGAGTCAAAACAAGGATGCGGTTAAGATCTGCATCATATGTAATAGCTGCTGCCTGATTGGATCCTACTTCTGTTTTCCACATCAACATTCCACTGGCATCCGTGCGTATCACCACGCTTTGTTGTGGACTGGCATTGGTATAAGCCAGAACAGCATATCCTGGAGCTGTTGGATCAAGGATTTGGGTAAGACCCGATACTGCAGTGACATTATTAGCACCGGGGGTATTTATCAGGAATGTTTGATGCCATACCGGATTTCCTGTGGCATCATATTGAGATAGCGATACGCTAGGCATATTACCGAGGGAGCTTGCTTCCGTAGCTCCGGCTACCAGATAGGCCGGTATAGGATCCACTTCGCTCACAGCTTTAGTGATTACTTTATCACCGTTACCGTGGTCAGCAGGAAACCCGCCGATGTGATAGAAATCATTCAGGAACTGGGCATGTGCTCCCAGACCGAGAACGCAAAAAGAGGCTATATAGCTTATTTTAGTTAGTGTTTTCATGTTGTTTTTGGTTAGTAAAAGGTTTCATTCATTCGTTTTTCATTCTGATTTTATTCAACAAGTCCCTAATGAAATAAAGTGTGTATTCGAAAAAAGCATATAATAAATCGGAATTTGCATTCCAATGGTCATATTTTATTCAATATGGAATGGATAGCTCAACCGCACTGTTCCTGCATCTTTTAGGCGTTGTGGATACGCATCCGGATGCTCTGTTTTGTTCTTGTCTCGAGACTTCTTTCTGTGGATGAAATAAAATCAATCGACGTGGCAAATGTAAACTCCAATATTACGCTTGTCAAGAGAAATGAAGTGTTCATCTGTAAAATACGTTTTAATACGCGGTAAGATTGAGAATTACTAAGTAGGAATACTTATTTTAAACCTGAAAAGAAGCAATGGGTACCAAACAATTGCTTGAAATGATTGATATAATGAAAAAAAAGTCCCGCCGTATGGGCGGGACCGGGAAGTAATCCGAAAATAAAGGATGTGAATGAGGTCGGCTTCTTAATGCTGAACGGCCACTTTTACCTTATAGATGCTTTGGTCATTAACACGCAGGTCAGTATAATATACACCGGATGCTAGATTAGCTACACTAAGGCTGTTAGTCATGTGTTCACCGCTCATCATTTTCTGGCTCAATACTACGCGTCCGGCCATATCAATGATATTAAGCACAACATTATCGTTATCAGAAGAAGTGTATTCTATATTGATAAGATCGCTGGTTGGGTTTGGATACAGACGGAACGTTGCAGGAGTAGAAGAAGAAACTGTCGGAGCTGCTTCACGGAAGTCGAGATCGCATCCATTGAGGAATTTTTCAGCTTGAGATTCTTCTCTTACGGCAACTTCTTCCGATTCAAAAGCAACATCCATATTCGATGTGCCAAAATGTGGCACACGGGCACGAACCACTGAAACTTCATCAGCTGATTCGCAAGCACCATTACCTTCTGCATCTGCGGTAGTCAACCAGGGATAATTCAGGTTACCAGGAGAGCCATCCCACAATACAGGATATTGGTGATAACCGATCATAACAAGATGTTTATCAGTTCCATGTGCTACATCATTGAATGCGAATGTAGATGGCTCTTTGTTATAAACATGGTCAGATCCCACCAGTTTTGGATTAGCTGGGTCGATCGAGAACAGGTTGGCCTGGATTCCTTTTCCGGCAAGATTTTTATTACCAACAATATCCAAATCTCCAGACCTATAAGTCAATGCTTTCAGGTCAAATTGTTTCTGAATAATATGGATCCTTGCATCATCTCCTTTGTCGATTCTAATAGAAGTATATGCAGGTTGGTTATTGTAAGCAACCTTTTCTACCAGACCAGTTACAGATCCGCCAATAACAATGCGGGAATCAGGACCCGAAGGAATGATAGTTGCGTCAACAGCCGTTAAAAGAGTTGCGTCGTCACCGATCAGATGAGTATAAACCAATTTACCATCATGACCTAAACGGGAAAGCAACAGACGGGATTGAGGAGCACCGGCTGTTGTGTAGGTGGATGTTCCAACAAGCAGATAATCCTGGGTAAGGCCATCGTACAGTACTCTGGCTGGAGCATCCTTGCTGCCATGGAATCCATCGATATGACGGGTGTAGATAATAGCACCTGATTTTCCATCAAGTACTACCAGTTGAAGATCAGCATTATCATCACCTCTGCTGGTAAGTACCAGAAGACGATCCCGGTCGTTGTCATAAGCCAAGGAAGCGGCTTCATTAGCTCCAACAGAGCGTTTCCAGATCATATTTCCTTTTTCTGAAGTGCGGATCACAACGCTTTGAGCGGGAGCTGTATTGGTATAAGCAAGAACCCCAAAGCCAGTTGCTGCCGGTTTTGTAAGTTCCACCAGACCTTTTACCGATGTAAAATCACCTCCATCTGCTTTATTAAGCACAAAAGTTCTGTGATAGATAGGAGTGCCATCCAGCTCATAGCGTGATAATGAAACACTGGGTCTGCCTTTTTCAAGACTGTTGCGGGTAGCACTGGCAACTACATAGCTTCGGTCGCCATAATCTTCGGATGAAACAGCAGTAACTACTTTATCACCCCGGCCGTGATCAGCTGAGCCGCTTACATCCGTATGATAGAAATTGTTTAGTTGAGCGTTGGATGCTGTTCCCAGAACACTTAGGGTTGCAACCCATGCTAGTTTTGATATTGTTTTCATGTTTGTGTTTTTTAGATTCATTTTAGTACAGGAGGTTCTTGATTGTTTGGCATCGCTGCATTTATTAGCCATCATTACATCATCCTTTTTTTTTGTTTTGTTCGGACTCTTCCTGTTTTTTTGTTTTTGTTTGACTCACCAATTTATATTCACTCACTATTAGACACAGCAAACCGATGTGCAGTAAACAGTAACATGTGCTTATGCTCAAGATGATAGTAGTCATTTCTCAATTCAGAATGTTTAACAGCTGAATCAATTTGATTCGGCCTGTTGTTTATTTATAATTGAAATGAATGGTGTTATGTCTGTTCGCATTCTTAAACCTGCTTTCCAGCGGAAAGCTCCGGTATGAACCACCATTCTCAGGGATAAGTGGAGGAAATCCCTGTCATTTGAAATTGTGTTTTTCTTTTCTTCTTTCTGATATATTAAACTTATCAAGCAAAAAAGATCATGAATTCAATTTCGAACCAAATGTATTTCGCTAATCTTGGCTTGTCAAGTATTCTGTCCAAATAGTGAGAAAAATACGTGAAAAGCAGGAGAAGAATAAGTATTATTCTTAGCCTTTTTGCCTCCATCTTCCCGCCTGATCGGCAAATGGGGCTCTTTTTTATTGCTAACCGGGCTCAGCGTGTCACTTATTTTAAGTGAATCAGAAATCGTAAACTGATCCAGATGATGCAAATCGGGCTGACCCGAATTGACCCAGGCTGTATACCATAAACTACCCACCAAGCGAATGGATTCAACCATCCGCTTCTCTACCATTCCGTTTAAACGTGCAGCATAGGCTTTGGTATAGGCTTCGGAGTACATTTTCAATAGTGTATTCCCTTTTGTTTCCAAACTATATTTTTCATCCCCGGGAAATTGCCTGTTTAATTCGGCTTCCAGATTTAAAACCGAATCTTTTTCCTGATAACTGAATGCTATGGCATTCCATATCGGAGGTCTGATCTTTTCCAGATAAGTAGCACGGCCAACGAAATAATCATAGCTTCCGGATAATAATTCCGGAACCCGCGACTCCCAGAAAGCATGAATACCTTCCTGATGTGTAAACTGTCCATTGTAGTTTCGGGTAGCATGAAGGGGCACATGCGCATCGCCAACATAATGACCCAGTTCAGAAGAGTAATGCAGAATTTGTTTCGCATCCTCTTCCTGAAACGCTTTGCACAGTTTATAATAAGTATGTTCAATATGCCAGGGCAGTATTCCGTGTATTTTGAGCGAATCTTTTCCGTATTTCAGAAGAGCATCGGCCCAGCGTTGAGGAACGGAGTCGGAGCTATAAAACTCCATATCCATAAAGTGTCGCTGCGCTTCTTCCGCATCCATCCGTTTTCTTTTATCCGGATCGGATGCATGATTGGAAATGAAGGAAATGTTTTTTTTGTAAAAACCGATCATAGAAGGCGGTAAGGTATATACCGCCATATGGTTGATTTCCTGATGAGCAAAAAAGCCCCATGGAGGTGGCGAAGAGTGTGAGAATGCCAGTGGGAATATAAGACTGCTCCACACGAAAAATGTCTTTTTCATGATGTATAGCGCCCCTTGTAATGTGGTAAAAATAGAAAAATAATCAGGAATTCATTGCCACAAGGACATCGCCATGGAGCATGGGAATAATATCAGTTTGATCCACACTGAGACAATATTTAATGTCTTCTTTCAGGCCAAGTGCATGGAGTCGTTTTTTGTGCGACGACTCGTGAAGCAGGCGATATGGATTTTTTTGCGCCGACAGGAACATGTATTTAGCGGCAAGTGCTGCATCGCCCAACAGGTAAGGGAGGGAAGAAGCACTCAGCCGGTCGGCAACGGCGCCGGCAAATAATGTATCTTCCATGCTAAACCGGTTCTTCCAGCCGGAACAAAGTAATATCACTTCTGAGTTTTGTTGTTTCAGCCAATTACACAACGCTGTAATATTCAGAAAAGATCCTATTACTACCTGTTTGGCTTTTCTGGCTGCTTCAATAGCCTGAGTTCCATTGGTAGTAGAGATAACAATAGTTTGTCCTTTTATTTTATCGGTCATATAACTGAACGGCGAGTTGCCAAAGTCAAAGCCTTCGGCCGGTACACCATCCCGTTCAGCGCCTACCAGAAATCCTTTTTCTTTGTATTCGCGGGCTTTATCAAGACCTGCAACAGGAATCATTTTGTGCACTCCAAACTGAAAGGCTGTACAGATGGCTGATGTGGCCCGAAAAATATCAATCACCACCACAATTGCATTCTCCCGTTCGTAAGATAGATAGAGATTGGGAGACAAGCAGACTTCAACCAGCAGTTTAGACATGAACAGGAAACTAGTTCTTCAGGAATGGGATTTTTACCACTTTGGCTTTCAGATTTTTTTCACGAACACGGATATAAATTTCAGAATCGGCCTTTGACAGATGCGTAGGGACATATCCCATTCCGATTCCTTTTTGCAAAGAAGGGCTTTGTGTTCCGGAGGTAACTTTGCCTATTACCGCTCCCTGTGCATCTACAATCTCATAATCATGACGTGGAATGCCCCGATCGATCATTTCAAAACCAACGAGCTTTTTGGAAACTCCTTTTTCTTTTTGTTCCAGAAATTTTTTGGAATTGGTAAACTCTTTCGAAAACTTCGTAATCCACCCAAGACCGGCTTCCATCGGTGATGTGGAATCATCAATATCATTTCCATAAAGGCAAAAACCCATTTCCAGACGCAGTGTGTCGCGGGCTCCCAAACCAATCGGTTTGATGCCGAATTCTTTCCCTGCTTCAAAAATCGCTTTCCACACGCTTTCGGCCACCTCATTCTCGAAGTATATTTCAAAACCTCCGGCACCAGTATAGCCTGTGTTTGAAATCAAAATATTGTCAATGCCGTTGAACTTGCCTTTTTTGAAAGCATAGTAAGGTATTTCAGAAAGGTTTATATCCGTAAGTTTTTGCAAGGTGGCAGCTGCTTTGGGCCCTTGTACAGCCAAAAGAGAAGTCTGATCGGAAATATTTTTCATGTCCACGCCTGCTGTATTATGAGCAGATATCCAGTTCCAGTCTTTTTCAATATTGGAAGCATTTACTACCAGCATATAGGTCTGAGCATCGATGCGGTAAACAAGCAGATCATCAACAATGCCGCCTTTGTCATTCGGGAGGCACGAGTATTGTACTTTCCCATCCGTTAACACAGCTGCATCATTGGAAGTAACACGCTGGATAAGATCCAAGGCCCCTGACCCTTTCAAAATGAATTCTCCCATATGGGATACATCAAAAACACCCACGGCATTCCGTACCGTCATATGTTCATCATTTAACCCGGAATAAGAGACCGGCATATTATAACCCGCAAAGGGTACCATCTTGGCTCCAAGAGCGATGTGTATATTCGTAAGCGCTGTGTTTTTCATACTTGTAAATTTGAAACAAAATTAGAAATAATTAAACGTCAACAGGCTTTAAAATGCAGAAACACTCCGTAAAGATGCTTGCGAAGCGTTTCCAAGGAATTGTAGAAAAAGAAGGTGTCAGGATAATCCCCGAAGGGGTATCAACAAGATTTCTCAGAATCTGAAAAAGAAAAATACAATAGCTGCCCAGGATTTAGGAACTCCGGAAGCACTTCCGATACTGCTACCGGAACTATTTCGCACGGTTCCGTCAGAGTCAATTTTTCCTATACTGCTTCCCGATTCATTTCTTACTGTTCCATCGGAATCCAGTTTGCCGATACTGCTTCCGGATCCATTACGGATGGTTCCGTCAGAGTCAATCTTTCCTATGCTGCTCCCGGAACTGTTTCGGATGGTTCCGTCGGAATCAATCTTCCCTACACTGCTGCCTGAAGAATTACGGATGGTTCCGTCATTGTCAATACGGCCGGTACTGCTTCCGGAAGAGCTTCTCAGATCCTGAGCCTGAAGTTTAGGCAAACCGATGACGATAATTAAAAAGAGAGAGAAAAACAGTTGGTGGATTTTCATATTTTTTTAACAAATATACCCTCCTTTATGGCAAAAACAAGGATATCAGAGGGGTATTTGAAGCAAACAGAGGATGAATGATGCCTGATCAGGAGCGCAAACCCTTCAGGGCTTCGAGGTATACTTTTTCCTGACTTTTTACGGAATAATGATCTACAACGGTCTGACGACCAGCCCACCCCAGATTTTTCCGGAGCTCTGCAGACTCAATAAGAAGAGACAATTTCTGTACCCATTCGTCATTACGCTCGGCCAGAAAGCCATTTACTCCGTCTTTTATAATTTGAGTGTTGACTCCGACAGGCGACATGACTGTGGGGATTTCCAGACTCATATACGAGAGCCCTTTCAGGCCGCATTTGCCTTTTGACCATTCATCATCCGGCAACGGCATGATGCCTATATCAATGGTGGATAGTTCCGACACCTCTGTTTCAGAAGTCCATGCCGTACCCCGGATACCCAGCTCCTTATGAGAATAGGCCGGATCACCAATCACTTTAAAACAGATTTTATCACCGTATTTTTCACGAAGTATTTTTAATACAGGAATAGCCGATTGGAAATGTTTGATTGTGGTAAGACTCCCGCTCCATCCTATACAGACCGGATACGATGCAGCATGATGGGTTGTCCGGATAAATTTGTCCGTATCAATCGTAGTAGGGATCAGCAGAACATGGGTGTTGAACCGCCGTGCATAATTTGCCAGATAGGTATTTCCGGCAATAACCAGATCCGATAAGGATATAATTTCAGCTGTTTTCCCTGGATTTTTGAGCCATCCAAAACGTCTGTTGGCTTCCGACATATCCAGGTGCCAGATAGCATCATCAAAATCATACACTATTTTAGCCTTTGATTTACGGAATTGCTTTTCAAAATAGAAGGAGCCGGTAATAAATGCTTCCCGTTGTATGAAAATGATGTCGAACTGACCGGCACGCTGGATATCTTTCCACCGTTTATAAAAGCTTTTTAATAAGAAGAAGGATTTTCGGAGCAGGTTGCCTGTTTGATACAACCACTTATCTTCCCTTTCCGATACAATGGGGGAGATGGTACATTTATAACCCTGTGCCTCCAGAAAGGGAATATACTGCTCAAACCTGAAACGCTGGCTTGGCGATCGGTCAGGCCGGTGGGAAGCTATAAACAGGATATGGGGCATACGATTGACCGTAAAGATAAATATTACCCTGAATTAAGCCTGAATTCGTATTTTTGAGGGACATTAACATGGAAGAACTTCTTTTCAGAAACAACAGGCCCCGCTGGATCATCTTATGCATCGATCTGCTTATCTGCTTCTTTTCCATGGTTCTGGCTTATCTGTTGCGGTTCAATTTTGCCCGTATACCTCAGGTAGAGTCGGATAGTTTTTATCTTGTGTTCCCTTATGTGCTCTCTACCCGTTTTCTTAGTTTTTATCTGAGTAAAACATATATGGGTGTGGTCAGGTATACTGGCTCCAAAGATGCAGCCCGCATATTTCTGGTTTTGACCCTCGGAAGCGTTTTTCTCTGTCTCACCAATCTGTTTACCTGGTTTAGCGAGCGCCTTTATATCATTCCATTTTCAATTATCGTCATCGAGTATATGAGCACTACTTTTATCATGCTCAGCTCCCGGTTTGTATTCAAGGCTCTTTATTTTGAAATAAAAAATCCTTCGAGAGAGAAAACCAATGTCATTATTTTTGGTGCGGGTGAATCGGGGATTATTACTAAACGTACACTGGACAGGGATGCAGGAATGAAATACAAGGTTATTGCCTTCATCGATGATGACCCTAAAAAAACAACGCATAAGCTGGAAGGTATTACCATCCATAATTTCCAGATGCTGGGTACGCTGTTGAAAGAAAATGATGTGGCGCAACTGATTATATCTGTTCAAAACCTGCCCCCTGCCAGGAAACAGGAAATTGTGGATATGTGTATGAATTATCCAACACGGGTGTTGCATGTACCTCCGGTAAGCAATTGGATAAACGGAGAACTAAGCTTTAATCAGATACGACGGATCCGGATTGAAGATTTACTCGAACGCGACCCGATACGTCTGGATGAGGATAATATCCGCCTGCAGTTGAATAATAAGATTGTGCTGGTTACCGGCGCCGCAGGGTCTATAGGAAGTGAACTCGTAAGACAGATTATACGTTATCATCCCCGTCAGATTATTTTGCTGGATCAGGCAGAATCACCTTTGTATGAGGTGGAAATGGAAATAAGGGATAAGTTGCCTGCTGAACAGATAGAAGTGGTGATAGGAGATATTCGGAATGAAGACCGGATGGATAATCTCTTCCGTACCTTCAAACCCCAGGTGGTGTTTCATGCAGCCGCTTATAAACATGTACCGATGATGGAGAATAATCCGTCGGAATCTGTTTTTACCAATATCCTGGGTACAAAAATCGTAGCCGATCTTTCAGTCCGTTACGGGGTCGAAAAATTTGTCATGATCAGTACCGATAAAGCTGTTAACCCAAGCAATGTGATGGGCGCCAGTAAGCGTATTGCCGAAATATATGCACAGGCACTTGGCAAAACATCAACTACCCGGTTTATAACCACCCGTTTTGGAAATGTACTGGGCTCCAATGGATCCGTTATCCCGCGTTTTCGTCAGCAAATTGAAAAGGGGGGGCCAGTCAC
>Ga0210396_10003362_pt1 | contig 15966 bp, 24 predicted proteins | sample IncBWH17OmetaG_FD_155466 | JGI IMG/M metagenome (GOLD analysis project Ga0210396, IMG submission 155466) | Forest soil microbial communities from Barre Woods Harvard Forest LTER site, Petersham, Massachusetts, United States - Inc-BW-H-17-O ... | reverse complement strand
GTCCCGTTCATCGTCGCCGAACTCGGCCGTGATGCCGACCCGTTCATGCTGCACCTGTACGCGGCACTCGCCGAGAAGGAGCGCTCCCTGATCTCGCAGCGCACCAAAGCGGCCTTGGCAGCGAAAAAGGCGGCCGGCGTCAAGCTCGGCAATCCGCGCAATCTGACTGAGATCTCGGTTGCCGGGCGTCAGGCGCAGCGCGTCGAGGCGGATCGCTTCGCCGGCGAGATCGCGCCGTTGATCGAGAACATCCGCGCGGCCGGCATGACCGCGCTTCGTGCTATCGCTGACGAGTTGAACCGCCGGAGCGTCAAGACGCAACGCGGCGGCAGCTGGCATGCGGGGACCGTCAATGCGATTCTGCAGCGGGTCAAGAAACAGTAGATCAGTTGACAGTTGCCCGTCTATTACGAGTAGCATGAATTTTTGCCGAGGTCGGTTGCGGCCTACGGCAACAAAGATACAAGGGGAGGTGAGCATGAAGCAGCTAGTGCCTGTGATCGCGGCCGCGCTGATCGGCGCAATCGGCCCGGCGCCGGCCGGTGCGACTCCAGTCACCTGGAGCTTCTACGAGACCGCCATCACATCGTGCAACAATCCCGGCAGCTGTGCGTTGCCGCCACAGCCATTTGTGTTCATGACCTTGGGGCTGCCTGGCACGACGAGCAACGGCACCGCAACTTGGCTAGGGACGGGGAGCCAGCCTGTTTACACCGGCGACAGTTTCACGCTAACGGCGCCCCCCGTTGCGCAGCCATTGACGCCAGCATTTGCGGGCAATACACCTGCGGGCATTAACTGCCTCAATGGTGGTTTGCGTAACACGATCTGCGATTTTAATATCTCGTGGGCCGAGGTGGCGGGCGTTCTGACTTCGGTCAGCATAAACGTCGATGCCATCAACGACAATATCGGCGGGATGGCGGGGAAGGGTCCGTTTGGTCTGACCGGCGGCCCGCTGGCCTCGGATGCCACACTCGGCGGCTGTTCCGCTACGCAATGCACCGTCGCCGGCTTCTGGCAGAGCGGTCTCACGGTGCCCCAACCGATGCCCGAACCGATGTCGGTCGCGCTGCTGGTAGCCGGGCTCGTCGGCACATGGTTGTCGCGGCGGCTGGCGACGTAGTCGTCGTGATCGCCATTATGCTCGGCAAAACGCGAGTCGGCGCACATTGACGCGCTGTTTCCGGACTGCCAGTCTACGGGCCACGGCGGGTAGCGCGCGCAGCATCACCCGCTCGGTGACGGCATCAGTGAAACGCAGACCGGCGGGCCAGGGCTGCCGCTGGCGCCATTCTCCACCGGGCCGGTGATCTGGCAAGTCGCTGGGGGGCTTGGCGCTCATAGGGCGCGCGCGACGCGCGCGAGTGGGCTGTGATCATAGCCGGGCTGTCGAGGTTCTTCCGAGAAGTCGCCGCGCACGACGGTGCGCCCTACGCGGTTCCACGCCTCCCAACTCATTAGCACCAGCGGCTTGCCCTTGCCGTTGGCGAGGAGCAAGACATCGGCACCGCCCGCGTCGAGCCATCGGCGAAGGGTCTTCAGCCCATCTCCTCCCTCCACGCTCTTGACGGCGCAATTCAAGGGCCGCCCGTCGCGGTCGAGCGCGAGGATTTCGAGCGCAGATGCTGGCATGTCAGTCCGTCTCCTTCGATTTGACGCGCGCGTCGAGCGCGGCGAGTGTGGCTGTCGCGTTGGCGATGAGCTGCATCATGCCCGTTTCGATGCGGCCGGCTTCGATCATGCTGTTGAGGGCTCGGTTGATGAGCATGGTCAGCTTGGCGCGCAGCAGGTCTTCGCGCGTCAGTGGCTCTTCGTGCCGCGGCGGGTCTTCCATCATCGTTGGCGGCTGAGTGGCGCGATCAGCCATCTTTAGCCGGACCGATCGAATTGAGCCTCGGTAAAACCGCGCGCGCGGCGATCGACTGGGTCGCTTGAGCTGGTCGTCAATTGTGAAATGCTCCTGAGCGATTCGCCGCGGGACGCCGCATCCCCTTCTTCGCGCGCCCGGTGGAACGGCCGCGACAGCCCCGAGCGAGGCGCCGACGGGAATGCGGCTCGCGGAGCGTATGCGGCGGGAACGCTGGCGAGTCAAGCGGTGGCGGAAATCGTTTCCGCTTGAGCTGGCCGGGTTCAAGCCGGATGATTCAGGTCTGTCGGAAAATCCCATATTCCCTCCCATGTCCACCCTGCTACATTGGTGGCCACGGTTCGGGTCACGAAAGGGCACCGATGAGTTTGTATTACGAGAAGGATACCGGGGCGCCAGACGCGGAAACCATATCGCCGTCCGTCCGCATTCGTTTTCCGCGATCGATGTTAGTGCGGATCGACAGGCTGGCCTCGGAAGCTGGCACGCCATTCCTTGACCGCAGCGAGACCATCCGCGCGCTGATCGCCGACAGCCCGCGATATCGGGAGGCCGGCAATGCCGCTTGAGGCTCAGGTCGAGATCGAGCAGCTGGGCACTAGCTGGTGGGCGAAAGTATCGGCCCGAGACCTTGGCAAGGACCTGAGCTGGAAGTCCACAGAGATACGGGTTGGCAATTATTCGTCTCTTTTCGACGGTGTTGTCGAATTCCTCGACAGCATTGTGCCGCGCCCCGATGAACCCGCGCCAGCGAAGAAGGGGCGTAAATAATGGCGATCACGATCAAAGGTTACGGCTGGCTGAGCCATAACCGCCAAGCTTTCGAGGGCGGCTCTCACGATGGCACCTATTACATCCGGACCACGCCTGATGGAGGTAAGGCCGTCGTATTCCGCAATGGCCAGAACGGGACCAATGGAACGGTGGTCAGGTTTGGGGCCGCCGATCTCACGAACTTTACGAACGCGGACAGCACGAAGCACAAATGAAGCGGGCAAGGAGCAGCTAAGAGATGAAAATCACTATAGAGCGTTTCCCTCTAGGCGCCCTTAGTCCGCCCAACTTGGGCGCGCGTTATTTGGTGACAATTGATCAGCCGAACATTAATAGCATTAATCGTAGTCACAATGAATCGTGGCAGTTCAGTCTTGCGGCTGCGTTCACTTACGCACAGAGCATTACCGAAATACCCGGACTATAGGATCTTATATGGCCAACACGGACAAGCTGATCAGCGCCGCCGAGGGTGGCGAGCTCGACCCAGGCACATCCTGGAGCCGCGCAGATGCCGCGGACTTCGAAAAGATGCGGGAAGCCGACGAAGCGTGGGCGACGGAGCGCGCCGATGCGGCGGTTCGCGAGCGTGAGTCGCCCGAGCCCGAGCCGGCCCCAGCCCCGGCCGAGGATGACCCGGCGCAGCGGCGGCAGCGCGCCGAGACGGCGGAAAGGAATTTCCACACACTGGCGGAGCGGACCAACCTTCTGCTGCAGCGGGGTTTTGGGCAGCAGCCGCAACAACAGCAGCCGCAGCCGCAGCACCGACTCCCGGACCCCTCGGCGGATCCAGTAGGCCATCTCATAGGGCGGCAACAGCTGATTGAGCAGCACCTCATCCAACAGGAGCAAACCCGGCAGCAACAGGCCCAGCTCGGACAGCATGCACAAGCCATCGGCGGCCTAATTCAGCATGCGCAACAGCGCGAGAAAGAATTCGAGAGCGACCATCCCGATTATGCCGATGCCGTCAAGCGCTTGGTCGAGGTGCGCCATCGCGAGCTCGAAAGTATTGGTTTCCGCGACCAGGCCGAGCGCCACGCGATGATACAGCGTGAAGGTCTAAACATCGCCGCGGCTGCAGTGCAGCAGAACAAAAATCCATCGGCGGTAATATACGAGCTCGCACAGATGCGCGGTCACGTGCCGCAGTCCACTCGGGACCGCTTTCAGCGCATTGAGCGCGGTCAGCAAATGTCCCGCTCGCTTGGCAATGCCCGCGGCAGCAGCCCAGCGCCGTTGTCGGCAAACCGTCTGCTCTCGATGTCGGACGACGAATTTGCGGCCGCGCTGCAGACCCGCGAGGGCATGCAGTTGATGGGGGCCTGATGGCTGGCCGCTCTTCGTCGTACACGGCGCGAGGCTCGGGCGGAAAATTTCTGCCGAAGTACACGGCACAGAAGGCCGAGCGCATCTGCGAGCTGATTACCGAGGGCCATACCTTGCGCCAAATCTCGGCGCAGGAAGGCATAGACAAGTCGACAATCCTGCGTTGGTTGCGGCAGCAGCCGGAGTTTAGGCAGGCCTACTCGCAAGCGTACGAGCTATGGGCCGAGATGATGGCCAGCGATCTTGTCGACATTGCCTCAGATGGCTCGAATGACTTCATGGATCGCGAGACCGCCGCTGGACGGGTCGAGAGGGTGGTCGACCACGAGCACGTCACCCGCAGCCGGCTCCGCGTCGACACGATCAAATGGTTGATGGCGCACCGTCTGCCGAAAAAGTACGGGGATCTGGTTCGCCACACTGGGCCACAAGGCGATGACGCCGTAGCGATTACGGTCGACGATGAGGAGCGTCGCCGCAAAGCCCTTGAGGCGATCGACGTGGCCTTTGCCGAGCCCGCGATTGAACCGCCGCCGCCCCCAATACCGCCGCCGGTCCCGGAGAAGTTCGAAGAGATCCCGCGCGATTTCGTCGCCGACGACGCGCCCGAGATGGATGGCGTCACCGCACGCCTGCCGGCGCGCTGGCACCGTCCACCGCGCAATGGCGTCGGCGATTGGTCGGGCTGATGACCGTTTTTAAAGCCCGTACGCGAGCAAAGTGCCGGGACGGCCGATTGCCCGCGCAAATCGATTGTGCCCAATCGCCGATTTTATCCACTGGAAAGGAACAGCATTAATGGCCAGGCGGAGAGGTACCTCGACCGATCGGCCCGCACCAACGGCCGGCGACGTCTATGCCGATATCGGGATTCGAGACCGGCAGCGCCAGCCGCCGCCGGCGCCGAGGGTGAAATCGCCAGTCCCGCAAGGCACCGGTCTCGAAACGCACGCTGGGCAAACGGCCGAGGCGGGCGGGGTCGATTGGGGTCAACTCGGCGGGCAGAACTACGCCAATATCGGCCCCGATGTAGCGCGACAGTACCGATACCGCGAGCCGGCTGCACCGAAGTTGGGCGGTCCATCCACGTGGCACCAGCGTGGAAAGCGATAACTTTCAGCGCCGCAGAGACGTGCTCGCCGCGGCTGGCGGGGCTGCGCCGGCTGCGCCGAATCCTACGCTAGACCCGCCGCGCCTGCCCGGTCATTGCCTCATTTGCCACCAGTACATTGGGCCGCGCGGGAAGATGTGGAGGCATTTGGAAGAGGCGCACCCGTCGCATCCGCGGCCTGCCGCCGTGCCGCCGGTTGCTGAGGCGTCGCTGGGGCCACCGGGTGGCCGGTGTCCTCCAGGTTTTTGCCCCCGTTGCGGTGAGGGACCGCTGGGGCGCGGATTGCGCCGCCACACAAAGCTTTGCCGGCAGCGCGACTACTACGGATTGCCGCAATGAGCGAAACAAGGAACTACTAAAATGGCATTCTACTCCGCGATGGGATCTCCCGGCGCTATGGGTGGCCTGGGCGGCATGGGCGGCATACCGGCCGCGTCTCCCTTCGCGTCGACCGGCATGGACCCGGTGACCTTGGCGATGCTGCTCCGTATGCAGTACGGACAATCGGGAGGCGGCGTCGGGCCGAATGGTAGTATGGGCCCGATAATGCCCGCGCCGCCGCAGGTCACCGGGCCACAGTTTCATGTGGCGCCGCAAATGCCAGGCATGGGGGGTGCCTCAGGCGGCGCCCCTAATTTGCCTACGGGGGCCGCCGGAGCGCCTGGACAGAGCCCGCTGGCGGGCATGAGTCCGCAGACGCTGCAAAGTCTGATGGCGATGCTGCGCGGCGGCGGCAGCGGCGGCGGCTTAGCGAATAACGGGCCCTTCGCAGGGCTGCTAAACAGTGCTCCGACTACCCCATAGGCTGCCGCAATAATGAGCGCCGAGGTACTGTCACCCAACGGCTTTGCACCGATCAGAGAACATCTCGTTGATTACGCCGGCTGGTGCATCCTGGCCGCGGAGATGTGGGGCTGGGATTGGTTCGCAACCCTGTTGGGCAGACCGCTGCGGCAATTTCATGGATCGATCAAAGCCGCGAAAAGCTGCGGTCCGGTAATTGGGCAGGATTAGGATGAGTTTTTACAACGATCCGTCAAATTTCGACCCGACTAGCATGCTGGCATTGCTCGGCGCCGCCGCTGGTGCCGGCCAGTTCGCTGGTGCGTCGAGGTTGCCGCAGACCCTAGGGCAAGCATTTGCTGGCGCTGCGGGCGGTTTGGGGGCAGGTATCCAGGCGGGCCAGAAATACCAACTCAGCGAGCAAGAGATCACCGAAGCGGCGCTGAAAAATTGGGTAGCGCAGAATGCAGTGAATCAGCAAATGGGCGCCCTGGGCCAAGCCGCGCCCTCGCGACCGGATCTGGCTGCCGGGCGGGGTCTCCCCGATTGGCAGAATCTCTTCTGGGGCGCAAACGGCCCCGGGTCGACTGCACCGCAATTGCCGACCGCCGGCACTTCGCCTCAAGGCGACCTTCTGAACAGCATGCTGCCGTCAGCCACGGCGGCGGCTGGCTTGAACCTGCCAAACGTTCCGAACACGTCGCTGGGGGCGTCTCCCGGATCCTATGCGGCGCCGGCTCCAGGTGTTGGCGGAGCAGTACCGCAGACCGTCGCCGATTACGCGACGGCACACAATCTCGACCCGGACTTTTTCACGTCGCTGATTCATGGCGAATCACGGTTTGACCCGAACGCCGTAGGCCCGAAGACGGACGGATCCGGGCGACCGCAAGAGCAACCACTCGGCATCGCGCAGATCAAACCGTCGACGGCACAACAGTGGGGTGTCGACCCTCTCAACCCTGGCCAGGCCCTCGGCGGTGCGGCCAACTTCCTGGCCAACACCGTGGCGCAGAGTGGTTCACATGTTGCGGCGGCCCAGGCATACGGGACGATTCCACACGACCTCTCGAAAATGGATGCGAACCAAACTGCCGTGTATCAGGCAGCGGTTGCCGCCGACCAGCGCATGAAGCTGGCCCAAAACACTTCTACGGGCGCGGTCAGCGATGCAGGCGCCGGTATCACGGGACAGCCGCAACAGCCGCAACCGCTTCAGCCGGCGGCGCCGCAACAGCCGGGGATGGGGGCGCCGATGATGTCCATGGATGCCCTCAAGAACACTGTCCTACAGCGCGCATTCCGCAATGCGAGCGGGGTTCCGCTAACGCCGGTAGAAAATCAAGTGCTGGCCGCTGGCATGTATCCGCAAGGCAGCTCGATGAACCGCTTAGTCCTCAACGAGGCGACAAAAGCGGCCGGTATCCCGACATTTATCGGCGGCGAGCGTCCCGGCGTTCCTGGTCGCTCCCTCTCGGGGTTCGACGCGAATGGCATGCCGCAATATACGACGGCGTTCCAGAACCCATCCGTCGAGCGCGGGCAGCTGGTAGGGCCCGGAGGGTCGATCAGCACCGCGCCCGGTTATGTCCCGAGCATGGCGGAGATCGAGAACGCTAGGAGCTTCGCCAAGGTGCCGGCGGCCATGTACGAGAAGGGCGTCAACGTCCTCCCGGGTGGCGCCGTAGGGCCCGTCGCTGGTTTCGCCCCCACGATGGGAGCGCAGAAAGGTGCAGAAGCCGGTGCCGTCGCGACGGCCACGAACCAGGCAAATTATGGCGGTTTGATGCCGGGCGGCGCGATTCCATCGGGCGCCGGGCCATCGGCTTTCGGCCCGGCAGCACCCGGTCCGGCAGCGCCCGGTGCTGCACCACCAGCAGCACCCCCGATTGCCGTCCCCGGCATCAAGCCCGGCGATCCTATTCCGCTCGGCCTCGCACAGACCAATATGACGGCGCGAGTGGCGGCGCAATATCGCCCAGTCGACACCGGCCGCGGTACACTCATACCGCCGTTAAATTCACAGGTCATTCCAGGGTCGGCTGAGGAGCTTAAGTCGGCAATCCCCGCCTGGCAAACGAAGACGACCCAATGGACTGACGCGATTGCACCGGCGCAGGCCGCGGAGCAGCGCCTGCAAACCGTTGCGAGCGCTTTTAAGACGATCCAGACCGGCGCCTGGCAATCGGACAAGGCCGAGGTTTCCGCAATGATGAGAAGCCTCGGGCTGCCCGAGTCCTGGCTGTTCACTAACCCGGAGGCAGTCGAGAAAGCACTGCATGCGAATGTCGTGGGGACCTTGCAGAACCTGAAATCGACAAATCCCCGCTTCGCTCAATCGGAATTCAAGGTGCTGAGCGCGAATAGCGAGAACCCCAACCTTCAGCCTGGCGCAAACCTTGAACTGTTGTCGCAAGACATGGCTACACTGTCTCAGTCTCAGCAACTCGCGCGCGATTGGAACGACGCCCAGCAGCTAGGATGGAAGAATCCGCTTTCGTTCGAGACGCAATGGACGCAGCAAAACCCGCTCTCGACCGCGGTCGAATGGCAGCGACAGAACATCGGTCCGCTGATGGGTATGCCGGGCGGTCCGGGCACGCCTGGTGCGGCTCGTATCTTTCATGATCCCACTACCGGGCATGAGATAATCCAACGCGGTGGGCAGTGGCTCGATCGGCAGACCGGGATGCCGCTAAATACTCCCGCGCCAAGCGCGCCAAGCGTACCGATACGCTGATGGACGATCTCCCGCCGCCGGGCTATGTCGAGGGACCCGCGTCGCTGCCGCCTCCTCCTGGGTATGTGGAAGGGCCAGCTGCTACGCCGCCGCAAGGTTTGGGCGGCATTGCCGCTAATGCCGCCACCGGGCTGCTGAAGGGAGTAAGCAGTATTCCGGCGCTGCCGAATACGCTGGCGACCGCCTATCAAGCTTTGGCGCGCGGGCTCGGTCAGCCGTCACCGGCCGCCGACGCGATTGCGGGGAATACGCCTTCGGCCGAGGACACGAGCCGCATAATGTTCGGCGACATCAACCAGGCGTCGACGGCGATGACCGGAGCGCCTACCTCGTTGCCTTACACGCCGGAAAGCGGGTGGGGACGGATCGGCCAGGCCGCGTTGTCGAATGTAGCTCCGGCGATGCTCGGCGGCGCTGCCGGTGCGGGAACCCGCCTGATGTCTGGTATGGCAGGAGGTGCCGGCAGCCAGGCCTACGCAAATGCACAACCGAATGATTATTGGGGTCAGCTGGCAGCGAGTCTGACTTCGGCGCTGCTCGGCGGCGGGGTGGCTCAAGGTGTAAGAGGCGCCAGGGCGCTTATGCCGACAGCGGCTGCCGAGCGCACGGTTGGCGGAGAGCTTGCCGCTGCCGCTCCCGTTCCGGCTGCTCCGGGGGCAAACACCAATGTGGTCGGCTTCCCCGGCGGCGGTCCGATGGTCGCGGGGGGCGCCGCTACCTCCGGGACTCCGAGCGGCGGTCTCGCCGGCGCTTTCGGTCAACTCGCCGGTCCGGTGCTGGGATTTGGTCTCGAGCACTTCCTAGAGGGCATGGGCGGAACCGGGGGCGCCGTGCTCGGCAAGTATGCTGGAGATTTTTTCCATGACCTCGCCAGCAAAAAAGCGACGGCGGCGCTGGAGAGCGTCCGGCAGAACGCGCAGTCCAATCCGGTCTACAAGGCCCAGCTTATGCAACAGTTTAACTCATCACCCGGGTGGCAGGCTTACCTGCGGCAGAGCACCCCATGGGCCGCGCTACCGCCTCCGGGTGGCCCGCTTCAGCAGCAATGAAACGCAGGCCCAGCCCGCCGTTAACGCAATCCCTTAACGAGGATCGGCACCACCCACATGATTGCCAGCCCGATAAGCCGGAGCATCATAGCGCGCCTAGCTTTTTGGGGCTTTGTGGGACTGATATGCCATCCGGCGTAATACCAGCGCGGCGGCGACAGATCGAAAGGTCTCCGCTTTCGCACCTCTCGCTCGACGGCCATTATACGGTCTTGCTCGGCATTCCATTGCTGGCGGGCCGCTTCGAAGGCTTCGGTCTCGTGCGGGGTCATGGGCTGGACTCGTCGTTAGCGCGTCGGATGGGTGTGTGACATGGCGTTTTTTTCGAATCTCGCTAGCAATCCCGACCTCGCCCGTATGTTGCCGCCTTCCCGAGCGCCGACCCTGGTCGGTGGCCCGGCGGGCGGCATGGGGCAGGACCACATGATGCTGGTCGCGCAGGTCCACCAGATGCTGCAGGAATTGATGGCGACAGATCCGCAACGATTTCACGTAATCGCAAAACAGTTCGGAATTGGCCCATACGCATCCCTGCAGCCCGGCGCGGGGCAGGGGATCGGGCCCACCAACGAATTCCCAAAAGCCGGCACGCCGGCAGCAGGAGGATATTAGAATGCGCACGAAGACACCCGAAGGCCGCGAGCCGCGCCATGTCGAGCGAGGTTTTGAACCCCGCATGTCGAAGCCGCGCGATCCGCAGTCGTTTGGCACCGCGGAGCAAGGCACCGGACACTCGCCGGGCGCTGGCGAGACCGGCGACGGCATCGGCTCCGCGACAAAGCGCAAGTTTGGGCGGCCACGGTCTTAACGCCGGCCTTTTTCCTGCTGCATGTCGCGAAGGCCGGCGATCACCGTGTTGGTCAGATGCTCATCACAGCAGCCGCCCTCGTTCTCCCGTTCGAGCATCGCAATCGCCCCGGCGAGCGTAACCGGTTTTGTGCTGCGTATCTGATCGCCAACCTCGCCCGCCCGCGTCGCGAGATCCTCGGCTTCGCGATAATGCGCCTCGCACCCCGAAGCCTCGCGGATGGCTTTGATCTCTTCGAGCCCAGCGCGGAGTTGGGCGAGCGCCTGATCGAGGCCGATTTCTCGGTCAAACTCGGCCTCCTCGGCAGCGAGGTCCTCGGCGCTGATGCGCCCCTTCTTAACATCCGATCTCACAAGCACCATCGCCCAGTTCCGGTGCACGCGCACCCACTCCTGCAGATCCGCCTCGCTGGTAAAGCCGTTATGACGTTGCAGCACATCGCCAAGCTTGCTGAACGAGACCCGCATCCGCCCCTTTCGGACGTCTTCGGGCAGCGTGGAAAAGATTTGATCGCCGCGGTTGGTAGCCGCGAGCGAGAGCGCGTCGAGCCGCGCCGCTTCAGCGATTAGCGCGATAACGGGATCCTCGGCGACTTCACCGGGTGCGGCTGGCGTGAGCCACGAAGCGACTGCGGAAACGGGATCTTGTGCCATTTGCCTTACTCCTCCCTTGGTTGACTTGCGGCGCAGGCCGCACCCAGGCCGGGCGGGCGGGATGGTGTTATCCCCAGCGCCGTCGCTACCTTCGAAAGCATGGCCATGACGTGTCGTCGGGGCGCACCGTCAGGCACGACGCAAAGCGCGAGCAGCAACTCTCGTTGCGCGCGTTCGAGGTCGCCGCGGATCGTGGCCTCGACGGCCGTGAAATCGCATTCTCGGGCCAGGCGCGCGGTCTTTAACAATCGCTCAACGCAATCGCCCAGCGTGGCGAGCAGGGCGTCCACGGTTTCGGGTTCGGGGTCGAGCATGGGCGGGCGGCTCCTTCCTGGCGATTCTGTGGTTGTTGACGGGCTGACGGCCTCTTTGCCGAATCTCGGTGCGCGCCTATATAGGCATTGCTAACGATACAGGACAAGGCTTATATGCACGAAAATTTATCACCTATGATAGACGAGACCCGCGAGATTGTGGGGGAGATAGATATCGCCGACCTTCTGCACCGGATGATTACCGGCCGACAAATTCGCATGGCACGCGCAGCGTTGGGGTGGACCGTAGCTGAGCTTGCCGAGAGATCCGGCATTAGCACTTCCGCGATACAGCGGGCGGAGGCGGCCGGGGGTATGCCGACAATGAAGTCGACAAACCTGTTTAGGCTCCAGCGTGCGCTAGAGCTCGGCGGCGTTCAGTTTATCGACGCGAACGGCGGGGGGCCGGGCGTTCGGCTTACTCAAAGAGGTGATGTGTGAACAACGAGGAATTGGCTGATCGTGGCGCGATCGTACGCGGGCTAAAGCTTATGGGCTTGTCCAGCGCTCAAATTCGGCGAGCTGGGTTGATCGCCGAGCTGCCCCATGAACTTTTTGAGGCTCTTCTTCTTGCCGCCGATGGCCCCCCCAGCGAAACATTCCTTGTTGCCGTCGCACTGGCGCTCCGCAGGGGCGAGGCGCGAGGCAATGTACTGCGCATACGTGGGAGCGAGGCCCATCTCACGATCGTGTACAGATGGCTGTCGGAGCGGGACCGCCTGAAATGACAGACGCCGAGTTCGAAGAACTGAACGCCGAGTTGCTATCTCTCATTCGTAGCAAGAGGCGAGGCGCGGCCCTCCGAATTAATGACCTGATTCGACGCCGGGCCAGATGCAGGGACTGCGACCGAGAGGACCCCGAATTTTACATGATCCGAAATGATGTATGGCAAAAAGCCGTACCGGGCGGCGGCGGGGTGCTCTGCCTCGCGTGTCTGACGAAACGCCTGGGGCGGCCTCTCGCCGATGAAGACTTTGGCGATCCTCCGGAGTAAGCGGCGGCTCTCGCTGGCGGCTCGCAGCGCTGCGCCCGGGCATCATGACGGACGCCGGCCACGTCATGGGATGCAATATGGGAAATTACTGTATCTCTCTCATAAGTGATTGAGTTTGCTTATGGGTAGGCGGAGCCTTCCTCCGCGCCTTCCGCCACTCCTCGAAGCCCTGCAGCACGGCAAAGAACGAGGGCACGAACAGCACGGCGAGGCAGGTCGAGGCGATGATGCCGCTCAACACGCTGAGCCCGAGCGAGATACGGCCGTTCGCTCCGGCGCCGGTGGCCAGCACGAGCGGCACGACCCCGAGGCCGAATGCGAACGAAGTCATCAGGATCGGGCGAAACCGCAGGCGCGCCGCATCCACCGCCGCGTCACGGATCGACTTGCCATGGATGATCCGCCCTTCGCGCGCCATCTCGACGATAAGGATGCCGTTCTTGGCCGATAAGGCGATCATCAGAATGAGACCGATCTGCGTATAAAGATTGTTGGCGACGCCGAGGCTCGTCAGCGCGATGACCGGTCCCAGCAATGCCAGCGGCACCGCAGAGAGCACCGCCAGAGGCAGGATCCAGCTTTCATACTGACCGGCGAGACAGAGATAAACGAGGAGGACGGACAATCCGAACAAGTAATAAAGCTGATTGCCGGTCAGTTTTTCCTGGTAGGCCATCGCGGTCCATTCGTAGGAGACGTCGCTCGGCAATGTCGCTTTTGCAATTCCTTCGAGCGCCGTGAGACCCTGGCCCGAGCTGACGCCGCGCGCCGGTGCGCCAATGATCGTCGACGACGGATAGAGGTTGTAGAGGGTGATGAGCGATGGCGCGACCTCCGAACCCAAATGCGCCACGGCGCCGAGCGGAACCATTTGATTGTCCTGGCTGCGCACATAGAGGTTCAGGAGATCGTCCGGCTGCAATCGGAACTGCGAGTCGGCCTGTGCGTAGACCTGGAATACTTGACCGAATTTGTTGAATTGATTGACGTAGGTTGATCCGAGGTACGAACTCAGGGTCGAGAACACATCCCCGACCGACACCCGCAACGTTTGGATCCTGTCACGGTCTACCGTCACCGAGACTTGTGGCGCGCCAGGGCTGATCGTTGTCAGCACGTGTTGCAATTGCGGATCACCATCGGCCTGCTTGACGATCTTGTCGGTGAGCTCGCTCAACCTCTGAAAGTCATAACTGCCGCCGAGCAACTCCACCTGCATCTGCAGCCCGCCAGCATTACCGATGCCCTGGATGGGCGGTGGCGGCACTATAGTAAGCCTGCCATCCGGCGCCGTACTTAGCCCCTTCTGCAGGCGTTCCGCGATTGTCAGAATGTCCGTTCCCGCCGCCTTGCTCCGCTGATCCCAGGGCTTCAGGACGACAAAGCTGACACCGGCATTAGCGAGGTCGGCGAAATTGTCGAGCGCCGACAGGCCCGATATCGCGATCACCGTCTCCACTCCCGGCGTGTCCTGGGCGATCTTGGTCGCTTGGTCGAGCGCCGCGGTCGTGCGGCCGAGCGCCGCGCCGTCGGGCAATTGCGCGACGATCAGCAGGTAACCCTGATCTTCATTCGGGATGAAAGCAGTCGGTAAACGCGCGATGCCCCAAATGCCGGCAGCCGCGAGTAGTAGCCCGATCAATACCGTCAGTCCGCTGACGCGGACCATCCGGCCGATGAACCGGGTATAGGCGTTTTCCATCCCGCCGTAGACGCGCTCAAAACCGCGGGAAAACCCGCGTGAGAAGAAATTCCGCTGCTCGATCGGCCGAGGGGGGCGCAGCCAGAGCGCGCATTGGGTCGGCTTGAGCGTCGCCGCATTGACGGCGCTGATCAGCGCCGTGACTGCGATGACGAGCGCAAATTGCGCGAACATCTGGCCGCTGAGACCCGGCACAAAGGCGGAGGGCAGGAAGACCGCCATCAGCACCAGAGTAATGCCGATGATCGGCCCGAACAGCTCATCCATCGCCTTGACTGCGGCGTCGTGGCCCGACATGCCCTGCTCGATATGCTTCGACACGCCTTCGACAATGACGATCGCGTCGTCGACGACGATGCCGATCGCCAAGATGAGGGCAAACAAGGTGGACAGGTTGACCGTGTAGCCGAGGGCCGCCATGCCGGCGAACGCGCCGATGATCGTGACGGGCACCGTCGTCGCCGGCACCAAAGTTGCGCGAAAGTTCTGCAGAAAGACCAGGATCACGATCAGCACAAGAACCCCGGCCTGCCACAAGGTCTTATAGACCTCGTTGATCGAATTCTTGATGAAAATCGTCGTGTTGTAGGGAATGCTGTAGTGCAGTCCCGGCGGAAACCGGCGAGACAACTCCTCCATTTTTGCCGCAACGACGGCTGCAACATTCAGGGAATTCGCATCGGGGGTCTGGTAGATGGCGATCCCGGCGGCCGGCTTGCCGTCGAGCTTGAAGTCCTGCGAATAGGTCTGTGCGCCGAGGTCGATACGCGCCACATCCTTGACTTTGATGAGGCGGCCGCCCTGAGCGGTCTGATCCTTGACGACGATTTCGGCGAATTGGTTTGGATCGTTGAACCGCGACAGAATGTCGACAGTATATTGGAATTGCTGGTCTTTCGGCGCCGGGGGCATGCCGATCTGCCCCGCCGCGACTTCCTGGCTCTGCTCTTTGATGGCGTCGATTACGTTACTCGGCTGCAGCCCGAACGAATATAATTTTTGTGGATCCATCCAGATCCGCATCGAATAGGCGCCGGAGCCCATCACCGTGACGTTGCCGACACCAGGCAAACGCGCCAGCTCGTTGACGAGGTTGATTGTCGCGTAGTTCCACATATAGAGGGCGTCGCGCGATCCGTCCGGTGAATCGAGTGTCACGAACTCGAGGATCGAGGCCGATTTCGCCCGGATTGATACGCCTTGCGCCTGTGCCGCCTGCGGCAACTGGGCCATCGCGTTCTGTACCCGGTTCTGCACGAGCACTTGGTCCATATTCGGGTTGGAGCCGATTTGGAAGGTGACCGTCAGTACGTAGGTGCCATCATAGGCGCTGGTCGACTGCATGTAGAGCATGCCGGGGGCACCGTTCACCTGCAATTCGATTGGGAGAGCAATCGTGTCGACCACGGTTCGGGCGCTGGCGCCGGGATAACGCGTCGTCACCTGGACGGTCGGCGGCACGATGTTCGGATATTGCGCGATCGGCAGACGGAAGAGGCAAAGGGCGCCGATCAGCACCAGCACGATCGCCAGCACATTCGCCAGGACGGGATGTTCGATAAAAAATTTCGACATCATGGCTTCGCTGCCCCAGCAGCCGTGCCAGTTGAGCCCGCGGAAGTCGTATCAAATGTAGTCAGCTGCGGCGTCACTTTGGTGCCAGGGTTGGCGCGCCAGAGGTCGCCGACGACGACCCGGTCGTCGAGTGTGAGACCGGAGGTGATGACCCGCAAAGTGCCTATCAGTTGGCCCAATTGCACATAGCGCTGCTCGACGACATCGTCCTTGTTGAGGACGAGCAGGTAACGGCCGCCCTGGTCCTCCTGCAGTGTCCGG
>Ga0210396_10003359_pt1 | contig 15969 bp, 10 predicted proteins | sample IncBWH17OmetaG_FD_155466 | JGI IMG/M metagenome (GOLD analysis project Ga0210396, IMG submission 155466) | Forest soil microbial communities from Barre Woods Harvard Forest LTER site, Petersham, Massachusetts, United States - Inc-BW-H-17-O ... | reverse complement strand
TGCATTCAAGTGACGTTTCCCACAGGCCTTTCTATTGGGCTCCCTTTCAACTCTATACGGGGCGATAGTTCAGGCTGGACAAGGATTTCCACACGATCCACAAGAAGCAGGTGCATTTCGCGGGAATCCGTCCGCAGGCTGGCATAGAATAAGCGATTCGGCAGGGCGTGTCCTATGAATTTGATTGACGTCGGGAAAAAATGGGAAGGCCGGGTCGTCGATGGAAGGTTCCCTCTGCGCCAGTGGCTTGGAGGCTCCGAGCACGCTGCAGTATTTCTCACGAAACGAATCGCAGATGGACCTCAAGAAGCGGCCATCAAGCTGATTTCTGTAGAAGCCTTCTCGGCCGGTAACATTGACGAGGCCACTCAACTCGCCCGATGGGCGGCCAACGCGACGCTGTCTCATCCCCATCTGATTCGGCTTTTCGAGAGCGGCCGCGGCTCGATCGATGACCGCAATTTTCTCTATGTGGTGATGGAATTCGCAGAAGAGAATCTGGGGCAGATTCTGCCGCAGCGTCCGCTCTTGCCCGCGGAAGTTAACGAGATGCTCCCGCCCACGGCCAAGGCGGTGGCTCACCTGCATCAGGCCGGATTCGCACACGGTCGTATCAAGCCGTCAAATATCATGGCCGTGGATAATCAGCTGAAGATTTCCACCGACAGCCTCCGCAAACCTGGCGAGCGTCACTGGCAATCGCCCACGGCCTTTGATGCGCCCGAGGTGGCCAGCGCAGGTCTGTCGTCTGCGGCAGATGTCTGGTCGCTGGGCATAATGCTGGTCGCCGTCTTGGCTCAGCACGAACCGGATTTGAAGAAAGGCAAGGAAGGTGGAATTGCGATACCAGACGCCATCCCGCAGCCTTTTTTCGGAATCGCTCAACGATGCCTGCGCTTCGATCCGAAGCAGCGTTGCACCATGAACGAAATTCTGGGCAAACCCAGAGTTCAAAAACAAGTTCCAAAACAAGTTCAACAACCAGCGACCGCGAAAGCGATCGGGAAGCGGCCTGGAGCAAGACGCAACAATCTCCGACTTATCGTGCCTGTGGTTGCAGCGGTGATTTTATTGGCAATCTTGTTTGTCCGCAGATCTCACCAGCCGGAGGTGCTGCCCGCGGAAACTCATCCAACAGAGTCTCCTACTACTTCCGCGAAGACTCCCGCCGCTCAATCGCCAGCGCCGTTTCATGACAAGGCGACGCCATCGCAAACCGGCATAGCCCGGGGTAAAGTGCTTCAACAAGTTTCTCCCGAGGTGTCACCGAGTGCCCGCAGAACAATCACGGGCCGAGTGAAGGTCAGTGTTCAAGTGTGGGTGGATGCTTCCGGTAACGTCTACCAGGCAAAACTCGCCTCCGCTGGTCCCAGCAAATATTTTGCGAACCAGGCCATGGCCGCAGCGCGCCGTTGGAAATTCAGTCCCGCTCGAGTTAATGGGCAGCCCTTACCCAGCGAATGGGTTCTACGCTTTCAGTTTGGCAGAACGTCTACTGAGATTTCTCCGGCAGAAACAAAACCCTGAATAAAGCTGGTCACCCCAAATCCTTCGCATTCTTGTCGATCTTCCAAATCATCTGCCGCAGCATACCCAGCAGGAATTCCGCGTCGCCCTGCTCCAGATGCAACCGCCGCATCACACGACGGACCGCGGCATGAAAAGAAGTCGAGGTATTCAGCTTAGGATATTCGCTGGCCCGAAGCGCCACCAGCAACGTGTCGGTGATTCGCTCGACCTCGGCGGATGACGCAGGATTGCCCCTGGCGGGCTCCGCCAAAGCACTGGGATCGCGCGCCAGTTCATACAGACAGACCGCAACGGCCTGCCCTAGGTTCATCGATGTGTGTTCGTCACGAGTGGGAATGTGCATTAGCCAGTGACAATGGCTCATATCTTCGTTCGACAAGCCGAATTTTTCCGATCCGAAAAGAAGAGCACAAGTCCCCGCTGCGAGGTGCGTTCGAATATCACGACCTCCGTTCTCCAAGCGCACCAGGGCGTGCTGCAGATCGCGATGTCCAATGGCGGTCGTTCCCACGACCAGGGTGCAATCGGCAACCGCTTCGGCCACCGTCTTGTACACCTCCGCAGTCGCCAGCGTAGCTGCCGCCCCCACGGCAGAGCGAGCATCGCGAAACGCAACCTCGTAAGGATTCACGACCCGTAGAATCGGAAATCCAAAATTGCTCATGGCCCGGGCGGCCGCGCCGATGTTGAGCGGATTGCGCACGTCCACGAGCACGACGCGCAATCGGGCGAATTCGGCAGGAACAGGCAAGCTGTCGCTATTCTAACCGCAAAGATCGCAAAGAGAATCCGGGCAGGATGTGAAGTCGAAGCGTTGAGTTTACTTTTCCTCGCGCTCGTCGCGCCCCTTAATCTGCACACTTTGCGACCGAAAGGTTTACCCCAGTGCCCTCATTTCCTTTGCAAGCCTTCTGCCGTAGAGCCTTTTTGCCCGGAGCTGCAATTGTAAAAAATTTGTCAAACCGCTTTCCCTGCACCACAATTGGGCAGAAACCGTTGTAAGCTTCCTTATGTTGTTGTCAGAGAAACACTGCGGCAGGCTTTGGAAGCATGACCGTTTCAGTGAGGATTTCTTATTATGGGTCAAATCGCTACACCGCTAACCACCGCCAGATCGGCCGACCCGATGAACTCTACACGACCCATGGGACGAGTTCTCGTCGTCGAAGACGATCCTTCGGTCCAGAAGGCCCTGAAGCGCCTTTTCGAAACCGAGGGATATACGGTTGAAGTTCAGCCCAACGGGCAGTCGGCGCTGGAAAGTTTTCAGACCTCTCCGCCGGCGGTTATCATTCTGGACCTGCGCCTGCCCAAACTTTCCGGCAGCGATCTGTGCAAAGAAGTGAAAGCCCAGGCACCCGCCTTGCCGATCGTCGTATTAAGCGCCACTAGCGATGTATCAGATAAGGTTCTCCTGCTGGAGTTAGGCGCAGATGACTATGTCACCAAGCCCTTCAGCCCGAGGGAACTTCTGGCCCGCGTGCGAGCCGCCCTGCGACACACCTCAAGAACGGCAACCGCCAGCCTCGTGAGTTTCGACGGCATTTCCGTCGACTTCAAGAAAATGGAGGTCCAGCGCGACGGCAACGTTATAATCTTGACCGCCCAGGAATTCAAGACTTTGCAGTTTCTGGTGCAGAACGCCGACCGCGTGATCAGCCGCGACGAGTTGCTCAACGAGGTTTGGGGATACCAGAACTATCCTTCCACCCGCACCGTGGACAATCACATTCTAAAACTTCGCCAGAAACTGGAACGCGACCCGGCCAGTCCCGTACACTTCCGCACAGTGCACGGAATGGGTTACAAGTTCGTCCGCTGAAATCCCGTGGACCCTACAATCGAGCCCGCGTCGCAAACTTTTCCAGAACCGTCCGGAACCGCACTTGTGCACCGAACCCGGCTGCGCACGCGCTTTCTGCTCTCCATGCTCCTAATCACGGCGGGCCTCACCGCCATGAGCCTTCTGGTGGTACGGCACAGCGTCCAGCGCCACGTCCGCGAAGGAATTGTTCAGGATCTGCGTAACTCCGTTACCACGTTTCAGAATTTCCAGCATGACCGCGAAGTCATGCTGACCCGCTCCGCGGAATTGGTCGCCGACCTTCCCATCACGCGAGCCATCATGACGGCTCACGATCCCGCCACCATCCAGGACGCTTCTAGAGATGTGTGGCAATTGACCGGCAGCGATCTTCTCGTGCTCGCCAATCGCAACGGCTCGGTCGTCGCTCTGCACACCAAGTCGCCAGGATTCACTCGCGAAACCGCACAGCAATACTTCCAACGATCTTTAAGCGAGGAGGACTTCAGCCATTGGTGGTTCGGCGCTAACCATCTCTACCAAACTTTTGTACAGCCGGTTTACTTCGGATCCAAGACTGAAGGCCCGCTGCTCGGCTTCTTGATCATCGGTTACGAAATCGATGACCGCCTGGCCCGCGAGGTCAGCAAGGGCTCAACCAGCCAGGTTGCCTTCTCCTACGGAGATCAGATCGTAGCTACCACGCTCACCCCTGTGCAATATCAGAGCGCTGCCGTCCGCTCTTTGTCGGCCGCATCACTGCAGAACGGATCGCCGCGGAATGGATTGTTGCAGGGCGGCCCACGGGATGTAGAAGTCGGTAATGAGCTTTTTCTTGCGACCTCTCTCGACCTCTCCACTCAGCAGGAAGTCCCGGTGCGCTTGACCGTACTCGGATCCTACGACCAGGCCGCAAAATTCCTCGATAACCTCAACCGGTTGCTGCTGCTGCTCGGCCTCACCGCCGTGCTCGTGGGCAGCGGACTCGTCTTTCTTATATCCCATACCTTCACACGTCCTCTTGCCAGTCTCGTCGAGGGCGTCCGCGCACTGGAGCATGGAGATTTCCATCATCCTCTCGATGCCCGCGGAAGTGACGAAGTCGCCGAATTGACTTCCGCCTTCGACCGCATGCGTTCCAGTCTGCTCAAGACTCAGCAGGCTCTGCTGGAGTCAGAACAGTTGGCGACCATCGGACGCATGGCCAGTTCGATCTCTCACGATCTGCGCCACTCCCTGGCGGCGATCGTCGCCAACTCTGAGTTCCTTTGCGACGGTCGCCTGACTGCGGCGCAGCGCGAAGAGTTGTATCAGGAAGTTCTCATCGGCGTAAATCAGATGACCGACCTCATCGATTCCCTGCTCGAATTTGCCCGCACCCGAGAGTCTCTTAGTCCCACTTACGCTAGCGTTGCAGAAACGGTGCAGCGAGCCATGCAGGCTGTCCGGCTACACCCACGCCATCAGGGAACTCCTATCCACATCGATAGCAGCGGCCAGGGCCTGGCATGGTTCGATCCTCGTAAGCTCGAACGCGCCCTTTACAATCTCTTGTTGAACGCCTGCGAGGCTGCGCCCACCAGGGACGGTTGCGTTCAGGTGACGATTGGGCGCAGCGGCGCGTCGGTCACCATTGCGGTCGCCGACAACGGTCCCGGCATCCCGGAACCAATTCGTGACAAATTGTTTCATCCCTTCGTGAGTTATGGCAAAGAAAACGGCACCGGTCTTGGCCTCACCGTTGTGCAGAAGATTGTGCAGGATCATGGGGGTAAGGTCTTGATGGAACGCACCGCCGACGCTCGAACGGTTTTCCGGATCACGATCCCGGGCCGTGCTCCACAAGGCTCCGTCCCAGATCAAGTTGAAGAAAGCGACGACGGGCTGACGCCGCGTCCCTTTGTTTCGTTGAACAAGCCAGCAAGTAAGTGAGAACTCAATTTGACATCCGGAAACCTAAGTCTACGATTCTGGTTTTTCTGATTTTATAAAGATCCGTATGTCACCCCGGAGGATGTGTGAACAGCCCATGGACCTTTGCGCTTCGTTGCACTGGCATTACGACAGTCGCTTTTGTCCTGTTAGGCATCGCCAGCCATGCCCAGGAAAGCGGACCTGCCCCGGCATCCCAAGGCGCTGACGCCACCGTGCGTGCGCTCGATTCACAAGTACGCGAACTCCGCGCCATGATTGAGCAAATGCGCGAAGAAAATGCTCAGTCGCGCAGCGAGATGCGGGAACTACGGCAGGAATTGCAGGATACCCGGAGGCTTCTGACCCCGCTCGCCTCCGCGCTGAACAATTCCGCGCCGGCCGCTGAAGCCGCGCCCTCGTCAGAAACTGCCGTTTCTCCAACCGTTGCCCCAACGGCTTCCTCACTGTCAAATTCTGCCGACGTGGGAACCCGCCTTCAGAAACTCGAAGAATCCACCCAACTGCTGGGCTCGAAAATTGACGAGCAATACCAGACCAAAGTAGAAACCGCCGCGAAGTATCGCGCCCGACTTTCTGGAATTGTCCTGATGAATGCATTCCGCAACGTCGGGACCTCCGACAATCTCGACCTCCCCAATTACGCGCAGCCGCCAGTAGCTGGCACGACTTCTCAAGCCAGCTTTGGCGCAACCATGCGGCAGACGGAGATTGGCTTGGAAGTTTTCGGGCCCACCCTCGCCGGCGCAAAGACTTCCGCCAATGTACAGTTCGATTTCGCAGGAGGATTCGCCTCGGCCCCGAACGGCGTCGACTTCGGCATCGTGCGTTTGCAGACTGCCAGCTTGCACCTCGACTGGAAAAACACCTCCGTGATCGCAGGCCAGGATTCCCTGTTCATCTCGCCGCTCTCGCCCACTTCTTTTGCATCGCTTTCGACGCCGGCCTTCGCCTACGCCGGAAACCTCTGGGGTTGGACGCCACAACTCCGCGTCGAGCATCGCTTCGCTCTAGCCAACGACCAGACCATCACTTTGCAGGGTGGAATTCTGGACAACCTCGATTGGCAGATCCCGACTGAAACTTATTTCCGCTCCGCGACTGCCGGCGAACAGACCGGGCAGCCCGCCTACGCTCTCCGGACGGCCTGGTCCCAGCCGTTGCTTGGCCATACGTTGAGCTTTGCAGTGGCTGGCTACTATGGACGTCAAAACTGGGCGTGGGAGCGCTACGTCGACGCCTGGGCCGGCATGACGGACTGGCAGATTCCGATCGTTCGCCGATTGACTCTGTCGGGTGAGTTCTACCGCGGTCGCGCGGTAGGAGGCTTGGGCGGCGCCATCGGCCAACCCATTCTCTACGGCGGCAATCCCGCCTATCGCTTTTCACCTATCCGCGGACCGAACTCCGCCGGAGGATGGAGCCAGCTCAAATTCCAGCTCACTCCCAAGCTTGAACTCAACGGAGTCTTCGCCGAAGACAACGCATTTGCCGGAGACATTCGCGGCTTCGCCACCGATGCGAACAACTTTGGCCCGATTCTCGGGCGTAACCACGGTGCGCTTGGCAATCTGGTTTACCGCCCGCGATCCGACTTGTTGCTGTCCGCGGAATTCAGACGTCTGCACACTTTCCCCGTCTATGACAGCAGTAGCGTGACCAACCAGATCAATCTTTCGATGGGGATCCTTTTCTGATGAGGCGCTTCGCTGCGTGCTGCACCACTTTGTGTTTGCTGTTGTTGTCCTGCTTTTGCGCTTGGGCGCAGAGTGTCGAACTCCGAGGCAAGGTGCAACTCACGAGCGGCGGACACCGCGTAAAAGACGCTTCGAAACTCGTCGTCTGGCTCACGCCGGTGAGAAATACGCCTCCGGTCACGGCGCCGGTCCAGCAGGCTTCGCAAATCCCCCAACTTGTTCAGAAAGACAAAAGCTTCCAACCCTCGCTGCTGGTGATTCCCGCAGGCGGAAAGGTCGAATTCCCCAACCAGGATCCGTTCTTTCACAACGTATTTTCTTTGTTCGATGGAAAACGTTTCGATCTTGGGCTCTATGAAAGCGGCACAACCCGTTTCGTACAATTTGACAAGCCGGGCATTTCGTTTATCTTCTGCAACATTCATGCCCAGATGAGTGCGGTGGTCATCGCAGTGAACACTCCATACTATGCGATATCAGATGGACATGGGAACATAAGCATCAAGGACGTCGCACCTGGACGTTACCTGATACACGTATTCCATCCCTCCGTCTCGCCGGATGCGCTGCAGGCGGCGGAACGCGAAATCACGGTCGTACCGGGCGACACTTTTCTCGGAAGCTTCAGCTTGGCGGAATCCAACCTGGAACTCGCGCACAAGAATAAATACGGCCGCGACTATGACCCCCCCGATCCCGAGAGCCCGGCTTACGCGCGGCCTTGACTCCCTTCATCCTGACTCTCGCGATGGGAGGTCTCGGCCGATACGACAAGATGCCAAGCAGAACGCCAGCCTGAAGTATTGGATTTAACACGGCCTTTACAAACCCATGACAACTTGAGGAGCCTGCCATTCTATTTTCGACTGATTTTGCATTGCACTTAGTCTGCGCCCTCCGAGCAGCGGCTAAGAGTCTCATACACTTCGAGGAGTCAATAATGAAAAAACAAGCGTCAATGATTTTCGGCACTTCACAACTCAAGTCTGTGGTTCCGGCGGTGCTTCTGTTTGGCCTTCTCGGCATGCTCCCGTTCTTGGCTAGCTCCCATGGCCAGAGTGAAGCAGGGACACTCACCAGACAGGTTCCAATCGGAGTCACCACCTCCACCAAGAACCCTCTGCAGATCGCTCTTCTCCATTGGTACAACGCGAACCTGGCGACGCAGTTTACTGCCGGCGCTAGTCCCTATGGCATGGCCTTCGATGGGGCCAACATCTGGGTAGCGGACAACGGCAGCGGTAAAGTGACCAAGCTGCGAGCCAATGATGGCTTCAATTTGGGCAGCTTTACAGTCGGTACCAGTCCCACCGGTGTGGCCTTTGACGGAGCCAACATCTGGGTGGCGAACATCAATAGCGGCAATGTGACCAAGCTGCTAGCCAGTAGTGGCGCAGTGCTGGGAACTTTTACCGTTGGAACACAGCCCGTCGGAATAGCCTTTGATGGAAGCAACATCTGGGTAACAAACAATGGCAGCGCTAACGTTACCAAGCTGAAGGCCAGTAACGGAAGCGTGCTCGGAACCTTTACAGTGGGGACCTTTCCCGCCGCCGTGGCGTTTGACGGAACCAATATCTGGGTGGCGAACAACGGCAGTGCCAACGTAACCAAACTGTCGACCAGTGGAGCCGTTCTCGGCACCTTCGCCGTAGGCAGCGCACCCAGTGGCATCGCGTTCGACGGCACCAACATCTGGGTGGCCAACTTCGGCAGTAACAACGTCACCAAGCTCTCCCTTGCCGGCGCAGTGCTTGGAACCTTCGCTGCCGGAAACGGCCCGAGCGGTATAGCTTTTGACGGAGCCAACATCTGGGTGGCAGACTTCAACAGCACTACCGTGACGAAGTTGCTCGCAACTACCGGAGCAACCGTCAGCACCTTTACCGTGGGAACCGAGCCCCAGGGTGTGGCCTTTGACGGAGCCAATATCTGGGTTTCGACGTTCGGCGGTACGACCGTCTCGAAGCTTTAAGGAGGGGATCCCCAAGACCATCGAACTGGCTGAAAGCTCACGATTGATGCGAGTAAAAAAGGGCGTGCCGTTTAGCACGCCCTCTTCGCCTCTGCCTCTTCACTTCTTACATCAAGTCGCCTTGCCAGATCTACCGGTGATGACCTCCGCCGGAGTGCCCCCCGCTGCTGGAATGGCCGCCACCACTGGAATGCCCGCCACCACTGAAGTGGCTGCCGCCTCCCGAGAACCCTCGACTGGAGTGGCCTCCGCTTCCGCCAGAGGAGTGGCCTCCGCCGTAACTCGGCGCGCTATGCGATCCTCCGCTATAGCCACCACGACTTCCGCCATAGCTCGGAGCACCGTGATACCCACCGTAGCCTCCGGAAGACCTCGGCTGCACGATCGGCTGCCTCATGTTCAGCTGCGGACGCGAACCTCCGCCAGGCCCATAATTGCTGGAAGCGCTCGAACCGGATCCACGCGAGTAGCTTGAGCTCGGTGCGGTGCGATTCCAGTAACTGCCACTCATGCCGCGGTTCGAAGTCTCGGCATTTCCGCCTCGAACCGCCGACTCCGAATTGTTGTGCGAGGGCGGCGTAAACGTCTTCCACTCGCTGCGGTTCGGTTCGCCACGATTCGCCGAAGACTGCTCTACGCGATTCGCCGATGACGCTGCGCTTGGGGCAGAGAACGTCCGCGTCCCCTGGCTCTCGGCACTTCGGCTGGCGGAACTGTTCATCTCCCGGCCGGCACTCGGCGTCCCCGCATTCGGCTTCCCCCCCGAGGCAGCCGTGTTCGCTCTCGACTCGGGCGCTCCGCGAGATTCCATCGTCGCGCTGCGTCCCCCAGCCGTTACGGGGCTTACGTGATTCTGCTGCATGGATCTCTGCAGACTCGCGGTATGCTGCTGGAATGATTCCGGTCGGGACGTGCTCTGCGTTCCAAAGAAGTGCTGTGACCCACTGTTGTTGTGAATCGTCGACGACGCAGCCGCCCGCCCACTGGCCGACAAACTGGCTCGCGACGGTACCACCGGCAGATTTCCCGTCATCATGCGAGCGCTGCTTAGCTGTGCTCGAGACGCGGGCACAGCCGCGGTTCGTCCAGCTCCGAATCTGCCCGCCCCCACTGTGGAAAGCGCACGTCCGATATGCGCATCGTTAACGTGAGCCAGATTTGAGAATCGAGTTCCTCCATGCAGCGGCGCGATTCCGCCAAACCGGTTGATCCCACCCCACCGGTTATAGCCCACGTAGCCGAATCTTCCACGATATCCACCCCACCACGGAAAGAAGCGGTCACAGGGCCCAATCGGCAACCAGCCAAAGCCGCCCCATCCAAACCCCACTCCAAATCCGAATCCGCCTCCGAATCCAAAGAACGAAACATACGCCGGCGCCCAGAACGGACGATAGAATCCCGGCCCCCATACTGGTCCCGGCCACCATGCCCACGAATTCCCGTAATACATCCAACGCCCGTAGTGATACGGGGCCCATCCCCAAGGCTCGTAGCCAACCCACGTCCAGCCGTAGTAAGGCTCGTAAACCCAGTTACCGTCGCGATACGGAGCCCAACCATCCGGCTCATTGGGCACCCACACCTGACCGTAGTCCGGCGCATTCTCCCAGCGTCCGTTGGCATCCAGATCTTCCGAACCCACGTAATACTTATTCGTATGCCGCCAGGCATCCGCATTATGAATCATGCGGTCGCGGTCGCTATTCCAGCGGTCCCAGTCATCGCGCTCGGGGGCCGGAGAAATCTTGTAGCGGGCATCCGCACCGCTGCCACGCACCGTCGCCATGTCACCCTGCTTGATGGTGGCGATCCCCTGCGGAGTTGAAAGCTCAGCCTCACCCTTGCGCACGATGATGATGCTGTCGCCATCGGGCCGCACTTCAATGCGAAACACGCCATCCTGATGTGCCGGATGCAACGCGACGTTCGGCGTATCGATCTCGGGCTCGGTCTCACCTTCGCCAAACACCGAGTAATTCACCAGACCCTGCCCAACCTGTATCTGGATGTTCTGCTTTGTAAAGTTCGCCAAGTTAACCTGCGCATTCGATCCGAGGCGAAGAATGTTGGCGAAGTCGAGCTGCACTTCGGCGCGGCCCCCCGGCCCCGTCGAGATTTTGTCGCCGTTCACTACCGGCTGATTCAACACGGCCGCCGAATAGGTGCCCGAGTCTCCGCGCTGCGTCGACACGTCGCCGTGGATCATGCTGACGCGTCCCACCCCCTGATCTACCTTAGCCGGGCCTTCACCAGACGGTCCGCCCGGCTGAGCTTCCTGGTCCATCTGCGGGCCTTGTCCCGGCTCGGACGGCTGCTGCGGCTGCGCGTCCTGCCCAGGTGGTGGCGGCGCTTGTGGCTGTCCCATCTCCATGGGGGCGCTAGGTTGCTCAGTGGGACCATTGCCTTCGTCCGTCGTCTGCGCCTGCCCGCTCGCCGTAAATGCCCCAGCGAGTCCCAGCGCTAAGATTGCCAGACTTCCTATGAACCTTTTTTTCATGAGGCCTCTCTCGAACGCATCCCACATCTGCTTAAACCCAGAAAACAGAAGAACGATTCGTTATATTGCGAAGCAACTGCCATGCCAAAACAGCTGGGAAAGGAATCGATATAAATACCTTGTTTTCAGGAAGGAAGGAGGAAACTTCCACAGGCCAGAGTCATCGAACTCCAAAGCCGGTGGCCGCCCTAAGCCAAGGTGGTGGTTTTCAGCCGCTAGGGCGAGGTTCTCTGTCGGTGCGGTCTGTGTAGGTGCGAATCGGTCAGCCTTCCTTCTCCTCATCCGCAATGCCAATCTTCGACAACCGGTATCGCAGCGCATTCCTCGACAGCCCCAGCAACCGCGCGGCTTGACTCTTATTTCCATTCGCCCGTCGCAACGATTCCCGAATCATTTCATCCTCCCACTGTTCCAGCGTCATGCCCTCGGGAAGAAAATTTCCGCTCCCATTCACTGCCCTCGCGGGACGCATATCCAGGTGAATGTCCTCAACCTTCAGCACCGTGCCCTTCGCTAGCGCGCACGCCCGCTCGATAATGTTCTGCAGCTCGCGCACATTGCCCGGCCAATGATAGTTCACCAAAACCTGCATCGCCTCCGGCGTAATGCTCTCCACCGGCTTTCCGGAGTCTCCCGCGAAGCGCGCAATAAAAAGATTCACCAGATCAGGAATGTCTTCTTTACGCTGCCGCAGCGGCGCAATATCGATGGGCACAACGTTCAAGCGATAGTAAAGATCCTCCCGAAACGTCCCCTGCTCCAGCGCTTCCCGCAGATCGCGATTCGTCGCCGCGATCAGCCGCACATCCACTTTCACCGTCCTTGTTCCACCCAACCGCTCAAACTCTCGCTCCTGCAGCACGCGCAGCAGCTTGACCTGGATCGCCGGAGGCACATCTCCAATTTCATCGAGAAACAGCGTACCTTTATCCGCCAACTCAAACTTTCCCGGCTTGCTTGAGTTCGCGCCGGTGAACGCGCCTTTCTCATAGCCGAACAATTCACTCTCCAACAAGTTTTCCGGGATCGCGGTGCTGTTGATTTTGATGAAAGGCCCTGCGGCTCGCCGCGACCTCTCGTGAATCGCGCGCGCAATCAAATCCTTACCCACGCCACTTTCCCCGCCCAGCAGCACCGTCGAGTTCGTGGGAGCGACCCGATCTACCGTCGCCAGGACTTCCTGCATCTTCGTGCTGCGCGCCACTACGTTCGGATGTGCATACCGCTTGCCCAACGCCTCCCGCAACGACCGGTTCTCCTCGCGCAGATTGTGTACGTCCAACTCCTTCCGGATCACCATCCTCATCTCGCTCAGCGAAAATGGCTTCAACACATAATCGCTGGCCCCGGCCTTCATCGCTTCTACAGCAGTCTCGACCGTGCCAAAGGCCGTCATCACCACCACTGGAAGCACCGTGTTCAGCCGCTTCACGGCCTGCAGAAACTCCAGGCCGTTCATTCCCGGCAACTTCAGATCTGTCACCACCAGGTCGATGGTGTTCTCGCGCAAGAGTTTTAGACCAGCCTCCGCGTCCCCGGCGGATAGCGTGCTGAAGCCGTCCTCCTCGAGATTCAATTCGAGCAGCCGCCGCATCTTCGCTTCGTCTTCGACAATCAGAATGGTTGACATGTTTGTTACGCCGCCAGTGGTTCAGGTTTTTTTCGATCCTTTAAGAGGCAGGACTTGCCGGAAAAAACACCACGAACGCAGCTCCCTTGGTGCCGCTCCCATTCCCGTTGCTCTCCACTCGAATCGTTCCATGGTGCCCATCGACAATTCGCGACACGATCGACAATCCCAGCCCAACTCCGGTTTTCTTCGTCGTCACAAACGGATTAAAAATCTGCTCCCGAAGTTCATCCGGAATGCCCGGCCCGGTATCTTCAATGCGCACTTCCACTCCATCCCGGTTCGCATGATTTGCCCTCGCCGCTTTCACTCGCAACGTCCCACCGCCGCTGCCCATGGCGTCGTAAGCATTCTGAATCAGGTTCACGAATGCCTGCTCGGAAAGACTTTCATCCAGCGGAACCAGCGGCAAGTTCGCCTGATATTGCCGCTCCACCCGCACCGAAGCCTCTTCGTCTTTATGCGTCAATACCACATCCTGCACTGCTCGATCCAGCACACTTGTAACATTCTGTGGAGTCAGCTCCGCGTGCAACGGACGGGCAAAATCCAGGAAGCGCGTTACCAAAGCACTCAAGCGATTCGTCTCACTCGATATATAGCCCGCCAATTCGCTGGCCAGCGGATTCGATTCTCCCAACTTCTGATGGAGCATCTCCGCCGATCCTTTGATCACTCCCAGCGGATTGCGAATCTCATGCGCCAGTCCTGCCGACATCTGCCCGAGCGCCGCCAGCCGCTCCGACCGCCGCGCCTCCTCCTGCGCCTGCTGCAACTTTCGATTGGTTTCCGCCAGCCTCTCCGCCAACTCCTGATAGCGATTAATCTGCCGTCGATTCTCCACCACAAACCGGTTTACCACCATTGCGGCCAGAAAAAAGAACAGAACGCGGATGGCCAGCAGTCCGTAACTTTCCGCATTGATCTCATATTCCTGCACCGCTGGATAGAGATAAGAACAGTATGCCGCCGAGGCGAGCGCGGTCCACAACAGCGTAACCAGCGGACTGAAATATTCCGCCGCCGTAACCGCCGGAAGAAAGTAGATCGGCCAGTAGCTGCTGTTGATGCTCGGTTCGCCGGTGTGGTCGATCAGCAGCGTGGCTAGCGCGATCTTGAGCAAAACGATGTAGGCCGCTCCGCGCTTCGGTATTGTGCGCAACACCCAGCCTTCGCTCAACTGCGCCAATCCAAAAGCCAGCAGCACTAACTGTTTGTGGATCTCAAATACCGGCGGCAGCACCGCCAGCCCGGCCAGAAATACAAGCCAGAGGATATCCATCCAATTAATTGCGGGACGCTTCGCTTCGTTCATAATCAGAATGCAAAAAACAAACGCGCCAGGAACGGGTTGCACTCCCGTCCCACGGCGCTATTTTCCTTCTCAGACTTCACTTCGTCCGCCTGCCCGTCGCATCGCATGCGAACTTATCACACCGCACACCACCTGCTCCCGTCAATGTCCTTTCTTAGGAGGACTCGAGTGACTCTCCACCGAAGGATGCGAATTCTGCTGCCGCTGCGCAGGAGGCTGTGCCGGCCTCTGCTGTTGCCACGTGCTGAACTTCTGCTCCTGCTCCCGCTGCTGCTGCGCATTCCCCTGCTGCACCGGAGCTACCGGCTTGGCCAGCGGATGCGACCACTGCTGCGCTGGTTGCGCGCTTCGATTTTCTGACGGAGCCTCGGAGCTCTTCTGCGGCTCCGGAGTTCCTTGCGCTTCCCACACTCGAGGTTGTGGTTTAGCCGGGCTGTTGCCACCGCTCGGCGGCACAAATGAGCGAAATCCTTCTTCGGTTTGTGTTGGGGATTGGGTCGCGGACTTAGACATCGATCCCGATTGCGTCGGCCGTGTCGGCGCACTCATCGGCACCGGACGGCCTGGCGCCTCTTGCCGTACCAATGACGAGGAAGACGGCTGGTTCAAGTGCCCGCCAGCTTGCGCCTGCCGCTGATCGAAGGAGCGCGGCATCGGAGCCGGGGTCCTCAACGCGACCACCGGACGGCTTGTCACCGCCGCTGGGGGCCGGTTGGTCACGGGCCTCCCCGCGCCCAACACGCTGGCTCTGGCCGGCTCGACGCCAACCCTCAGCGAAACTGGCGCTGCTGCGATTTCTCTCGCCGGCACCGATACTACGCTCCGCGCCACCGGACGCGCATTCACAAAAGTATCGCGCGACACCACCGTCACTCCGCCGATCACGTTGCGGTTCGCGTATGTGACGTTACTTACCGTTGTGCTCCGGTTGATCACAACGGTGTTGTAGACATTCGTCACCCTCGTGACATTCACTCGCGTATTGGTGATGTTCACGTTGTTCACATAGACCCGGCTCACGCGATAGCCCGGAATAAATACTTCTCCCGGAGCCAGCGGGAACCAACCTACTCCTGCGCCAAACGAAAACGAGAAACTGAATCCCGGCCCGCCGCCAACCCAGGCCACCAGCGCCGGAGCATACACCGGTCGCACCACACTCGGTCCCGGAACCCAGAACCATCCCGCCCCTGCGAACGCCCAACGGCCGTAGTGGAACGGAGCGAATCCCCAGGGCTCATCTTCCACCCATGTCCATCCCCACGGTCCAACCCAAGCCCAATGGCCAAAACGATATGGGGCCCATCCTGCCACGACTCGCGGCCTCCAGCCCATACCGTAGCCCGCAACATAGCTCCAGTCGCCGTTGTCGTCGAGGTCTTCGTATCCCGTCATCTCGCGCGAAACATAATTCGCCGAATCAGACTGATCCTCAACCTGATCCCGGCCCACCGCCCACGTATCGAACCCATCTTCCGCCGGAACCTGGCCCAGTTCGTAGTTCAACTGATCGGTCCCGGTAAATGTAGCGTACTGGTTCGCCACGACGGTGTAGGAAGAACCCCCACCAGTAACCTCACCACGTC
>Ga0210396_10003358_pt1 | contig 15969 bp, 16 predicted proteins | sample IncBWH17OmetaG_FD_155466 | JGI IMG/M metagenome (GOLD analysis project Ga0210396, IMG submission 155466) | Forest soil microbial communities from Barre Woods Harvard Forest LTER site, Petersham, Massachusetts, United States - Inc-BW-H-17-O ... | reverse complement strand
AGTCCTCCGGGTCGATCCCCCGCTTCTTGAACGCGGCGTCCACCCACGGCTGCAGGATCCAGTACGGCAGCAAGTTGCCGATCATCACCTTGAAGTAGGGTCCGGAGCCGACCGCCTCGCTCAACGCCGCGGTGTAGTTGCGCAGCGTATTCAGCACGTCGGCAAGGTCTTTCTTGTGCACAACCAGCACGTCGGTGACGGTCCGCAGCTGCTCGAGTAGGTGGTGCAGGTTTGGGTTGTCCTTGATGAGACCCTGCACTTGGGCGGAAAAGGCCGACACGTTGGCCAGCAGTGCGTCAATGGCCCGTCCACGCTCGTTGAACGCGGCCAGCAACGCCTGGGTGTTTCGCAGCAGCGCGTTGATCTGTTTACTGCGGTCGCCGAGGACACCGGCCACCTTCCTGGCCTCCGCGAGCAGGTGTTTCAGTTGCTCGTCGCGCTTGCCGAGAGTGTCGGAGAACTTGGCCACCCCGTCGAGAGCCGCGCTCAAGTGCGGGTAGGTCTGGTTGACGGTCTGCGACAACACATTCAGCGATTTCTTGACCGTCTCGATGTTCCAGCCTGAGGCGGCTTTGGTGACGTCGAAGAACGCGTCATAGATCTGATAGGGCGTAGTGCTCTGCCCCAGTGCCAATACGGCGCCCGGTCGCAGCGGCCGCGTGCCTCGGGGCTCGATCTCGAGCACCTTCTTGCCCAGCAGCGTGTCGGTGCGGATCGCCAGCCGGCTCTCGGTACCGATGGTGCGCGTGCCCGTGGAAAACTTCATCACCACATGGTCCCCGTCGATCTTGAGGTCTTGCACCGTGCCGACATCCATGCCGAGGATGCGCACCTTGTCGCCTTTGCTCAATCCGCCGGAGTCGCTGAACTGGGCGTAGTAGCTCGGGGTGGCGAACAGCATCGGAAGACTGCTAAAGCTCTGTCCCACACCGACAATCAGCACGACCACAGCGATGGCCAGGACTCCGACACGCACCCGGTTGGCAGGTTGCAGCGCTCTCATTGCAGCGTGCACCTACCCGACGGCTGCGCCCAGAGCTTGACCGAACGAACCGGGCCGCCCGGCTGGAGCCCGTTGACCTTGATGGCGAGGTCGCAGAGATAGAAGTTGAAAAAGTCGCCGTAGATACCGCTGGCACGCCCGATGATGTTGAACGCGTTGGGCAACTTGCCCAAGATGTCGCCAAACTTGTCGCGCTGCTCGACCAGTGGCGCGGCGACGGTCTCCAAGCGACCGACCGTGTCGTGCAGCAGGGCTCGGTTGTCGGCCAGCAGGTCGGCCACCGTTCCCGCCGCATCGCTGATATGCGCGGTCCCGTCGGCGAGGGGAACGGCCCGGTCTTTCAAGCTGGTGATGAGTACCTCGAATTTATCGATCGTCTCGTCGAACTGCTTTCGATGCCGAACCGTGGTGTCCAGCACGGTGTTCAGATTGGTGATCACCTCACCGATCGCCTGGTCGCTTTCGGCCAAGCGGTCGGTCAGTTGCGCGGTCTGATCCAGGATGTCGTTGATGGTGCCGCCCTCGCCCTGGAAGACGGTGATGATCGATGAGGCGATCGTGTTGACCTTCTGCGGATCCAGAGCTCGGAACAGCGGCTTGAAGCCACCGATGAGGGCATCGAGGTCCAGGGCCGGCTCGGTGCGGGATAGCGGAATGAATCCGCCTGGCGGCAACAATCTTTCGGCGCTTTCCCCGGTTCCTCGGCTGAGTTCCAGATACCGGTTGCCGATGAGATCCTGGTAGCGGATCTCCGCGGTCGTCGATTGATACAGCGGCACCGAGCGGTCGACGGAGAAATCGACGCGTATCCGCTTGTCGCCCTCGACCAGGTCAACCTTTTTGACCTTGCCGAGATTTCCACGCCTGACGCGGACGAACTGACCGGCACGTAATCCGCTGGCGTTGGTGAACTCTGCGGAATAGGTGTTGGTTTGGTCGAAGCGGATCTGACCGAAAACCACGACGATGACTGCGGTGAACAACAACTGCACGGATGCGACAGCCGCGAGCCGGATGACCGTACCGGTGATCTTCATGGGTTGATCGTGTTCTCCCCGTACTGGCGCCCCCAGACGTATTCGCTGGCGAGGGGCTGGCTGAGCTCGAAGTGGTTGTACGGCGCAATGCTGTTGCCGGAATCCATCACCAAATACGGTGCCGGCCACAGATCACGGGTGATCGGCTGCCAACAACCCGGCGCGCCGCCGGGTCCGCCCCGCCCGTTCACCCGCGGCAAATTGTCCGGATACACATAAGGGTTCTCTGTTCCGGCAAGCGCGACGCCGAGCTGCGCCGAGTAATGGTTACCGCTTTCCAGCACCGCGACTTTCGGGGCAAGTACGGCGAAGTTGCGGAGGGTGCAGAACACCTCCGGGCTGTAGGTGTCGAGCAGGTGTGCGGTCGGTGATAGGTCGGCGAGGAGGCGGATCAAATACGGCTTGCTACGGGTGAAAATGTCTTCCCCGGTGCTGGCGAAGCCGGACGCGGCCAACAACGCGGCGTCCAGTTCGGCCTGACGCCTGTTGAGCGTGCGTGCCGTCGTCACCGCATTCTTAAGCGCGTCAAAGAGATCCGGTGCGGCGTTGGCATAGACATCGCCGAGAGCCGCAAGCTGTTGAATGTCATGGCGGATCGTCGGCATTCGTGGATTCAGGTCGTCGAGAATCTTGTTGCCGTTGACGATCGACTGACCGAACTTGTCGCCCAAACCGCTTAACGCCTGCGCCGCCGCGCTCAGCGTGAGGTTCACCTTGACCGGGTCGATGCTCTGCGAAAGCTCGACGAGTGTCTGGAACACCGTATTGAACTCTGTCGTGATCGATGTCGCGTCAATCACCGTCGCGGGTGTGATCGGTCGCGACGAAGGGTCTTTCGGAGAGGTGAACGACACATACTTGTTGCCGAACACCGTGGTCGCCTGGATCTTGGCGACCACGTTGGCCGGAATCAGACCGACATACTTCGGGTCCACATCGAGCGCGAATTTGGCCGCCGGCTTACCGTGATGCTCAACCTCGGAAATACCGGCTACCCGACCGATGCTCACGCCGTTATAGGTGACCTTCGAGCCGTGATCCATCACCAGACCGGCACGGGAGGCCAGCATCGTCAGCCGAGTCTTGGAGGTGAAGTCCCCGCGAAACTGCCCGTATATCAACGCAAGTACCAGTGCGCATGCCAGAAACAGCCCCACCGCCGCCAGAGTGTCCGGCCAGGTTCGGGGCTTGCGGTCCTTCTTCTGGATCGTCATGGCGGCTACACCGTGAGGTTGAAGTTCGGGTCGACGCCGTAGAGCGCGAGCGACGTCAGCAAGACGACGATCACCGTTGACACCAACGAGAAGCGCATCGATCGGCCGACGGCCTCACCCACACCGACCGGGCCACCACTGGCGTTATATCCGTAGTAGCAGTGGGTGATCATCACGATCACCGCCATGACGATGACCTCCGCGCCCGACCAGAACACGTCCTCGGTGCGCAGGAATGTTCGGAAGTAGTGCTCGTAGGTGCCCACCGACTGGCCGTAGAACAACGTGGTGACAACCTGTCCGGACAGGAACGACATCACCAGCGCCATCGCATAGAGCGGGACGACCACCACCAGCCCGGCCATCAGCCGGGTGGACACCAGGAATGCGACCGACTTGATGCCCATCACCTCGAGCGCGTCGATCTCCTCGCTGATCCGCATGGCCCCCAGCTCGGCGGTCGCACCGGCGCCCACGGTGGCCGCGAGGGCGACACCGGTCACCACGGCCGTGACCACGCGTACGTTGGCTAACGCCGCGAAGAATCCGGTGAACGCCTCTACCCCGATGTTGCCCAACGACGCGAAGCCTTGGATGGCGATCAGCGAGCCGCCGGACAACGTCACGAAACCGACGATCGCCGCGGTACCGCCGACGACAGCCATCGCACCGGTGCCCATGCCGATCTGGGCGATCAGTCGCAGTGTCTCCCTGCGATAGTGCCGCAGCGCCCACCCGATCGACCAGCCGCCGATAACGGCGAACCTGGTGAGGTGCCCGGCCTGGTTGACCGCTCGGACGGTGCCGCCGACATAGTGGTTGAAGTTCGCGACGGCGCGTGGATAACGCGCCTGTACAACAGCGGCTGCTGAAACATTGGCCATGTCAGCGGCCCGTCCCGAACCGCACGCCGATGGTGGTCAGCACGACGTTGACTGCGAACAGCGCGAGCACGCACAACACCAACGTCTCGTTGACTGCGACGCCCACTCCCTTGGGGCCACCCTTTGTCGTCAGCCCGCGGTAGCAGCCCACCAGGCCCGCGATCGTTCCGAACATCGCGGCCTTGATGGTCGCAATGACGACCTCGGGCAGGCCCGTGACCAGGGTCAGCGTGGCGAGATATGCGCCGCCAGATACATTCTGCAGACCGACGCCGAAGATGAAGCCGCCGACCAAACCGATGGTGATAACGGTTCCGTTGAGCAGGGTGGCGACGATGGTCGCCGCCACCACCCGCGGCACTACCAGCCGGTGGATGGGGTCGATGCCGAGCACCTCCATCGCATCGATTTCCTCGCGAATGGTGCGCGCACCCAAGTCGGCGCAGATGGCGGTCGACCCGGCGCCGGCCACCACCAACACGGTGGTCAGCGGACCAAGTTGGGTGACCGCACCCAACGCCGCACCTGCACCCGAGATGTCGGCAGCGCCAAATGCGGTCAGCAGAGTGTTGAGCGTGAAGACGATCAGCACCGTCAGCGGTATCGAGACCGCGATGGTGGGTAGCATCGCGACTCTGGTGATGAACCAGCTCTGTTCGATGCACTCGCGCCAGTGAAACGGTTTACGAAACAACGCTCTTCCGGCCAATACGCACATATGGGCGAAGCCGCCGATCGTCGCCAGCGGAGGCTCGAGCTGGTCACGCACGTAGTCGGTGAGCCGGGCCGGCGTCGTCGTTGTCACCGCCGCCTCACCGCAGAACGCGATCGTATGAGGCAACCCACAGTCACCATGCGTCACACTATGTAGCAAAAATCACTTCAGCTACATAAGACACGCGGAGAGTCTGGTTTAGTTAAGTTAAGCGCGATTCCGGCTCACTCGGATGACGCCGTCTTGCTGTTTTGCCTGGCGTTCTTCAGGCCAGCCCAGAACCGCGCGGCCTCCCGGATGGACTCCTCGATCGGCCTTGGCTCCCAACCCAGTTCGCGGCCGGCCTTGCTGTGGTCGACGTGGGCTTCGGCCCGCATCATCCGCACCGACGCCAGGCTCAGTTCGGCATCTTTACCGGTCAGCCGGGCTCTGAGGCTGCCCAGCGCGCCCAGCCCGTAGAGCGCCGGCACCGAGATGGACCGCCGTGGCGGCGGCACACCGGCTTCGTCGGCCGCGATCTTGACGACATCCTTCAGCGGAATCATCCGTTCGGAAATGAGGTACCGCTCACCGTTGCGCCCACGCTCGGCGGCCAGCAGCAAAGCCCTCGCCGCGTCGTCGACACCGACGACCTCCAACTGGATGCCGTTCATCAGAAAAGGCAGCTTGCCGAAGACCGCGCCGGCGATGAACGCACCGTGCGGCGTGCGGCCCCAGTCACCGCTGCCATAGGTGGTCGAGACGCACATCGCGACGGCGGGCAAACCGTTTTCCGATGCGTATCGCAGCACCATGTCCTCGGCCTGGACCCTCGACTCGACATAGGGGGTGAGCCCGCGGCGGTCGATCTGGTCGTCTTCGGTTGCCACGTGGCCGTGCCGACGGCCCACCGTCGCATAGCTACTGGTGAACACGAACCGCTGCAGCTTTGCGGCGATTGGTTTTTCGACGGCCACGTCGAGGACGTTGCGCAGCCCCTCGACGTTGGTGCGAAAGAGCGGTGCGGGGTCTTGCAGCCACGCCCGGGTGTCGACCACGCAGTAGTACACCTCGTCACAACCGTCCATCGCTTGCCGCACGGTGGCGGTGTCGAAGACGTCACCGTGGAATCGGGTGACCTCGAGATCGTCGATGCTGCGGGTATTGGCGGTCGTGCGCACCATGGCACGCACGTCGGCGCCCGCGGCGACGAGTTGGCGGGTGACATGCGAGCCCAAGAATCCGTTGGCGCCGATGACCAGCTTGGGTGCACTCACGCTGAACCTCCGTACTGACGCAGCCACCCGGCGGCATCGTCGTCGAGCGTGCCCAACGCCTCCGCTTTCTTGCACCACTTGATCGCGGCCCGCAGAAAGCGCAGCGGGTTGTAGATGTCTTCTTGCCGGCACCACTGGCCGTCGCCCGCGTAGGTGATGATCGAGATGTTCGTCGCGCTGATGATGGTGCCGTCACCGGGGTCGCGCATCGGGTTGTCCAGTTCGCAGATGATGCGACCGGTGGGCTCGTCGATGACCGACCACAGCGACGGGAAGGCCGTCATATGGCTGCCCGGAAAGGTCGACATCGTCTCACGTATCCAGGTGAGCACCTGATCGCGGCCCTTCATGGTGCCTGCGGCGTGCTCGATGTAGTCGACGTCCGGGGTGTACTGCTGCACCCAGGCATCCCAATTCTTGGTCTCGGCGGCGCGGGCCACTGTCTGCTCGAAACTCTCGAACGCGGCGGCCAGCTCGTCGCGGGTAAAAACCTGCTCCACGCAAGAAACTAGAACACGTTCTATCGCGGTTTGTCGAGCAACTGTCCGAACACACGACCTGCGACCGGCGCTTCTGGCAGCCCGTGCCGCGACGCAGGATAATCCGAAGAATGACGGACTACAGCAAGGCAATACTGGCCGGCGGCTGCTTTTGGGGCATGCAGGACCTGATCCGCAAGCAGCCCGGCGTGGTTTCGACCAGGGTCGGCTATACCGGCGGTGACGTTCCCCATGCGACCTACCGCAACCACGGAACGCACGCCGAGGCCATCGAGATCATCTATGACCCGGCACGCACCGACTTCCGCACGCTGCTGGAATTCTTTTTCCAGATCCACAATCCGACCACCAAGAACCGGCAGGGCAACGACGTCGGGGCCAGCTACCGCTCCGCGATCTTCTACGTCGACGAGGAGCAGAAGCGCATTGCGTTGGACACCATCGCAGACGTCGAGGCGTCCGGCCTATGGCCCGGCAAGGTGGTGACCGAAGTCAGCCCCGCCGGCGACTTCTGGGAGGCCGAGCCGGAGCACCAGGACTATCTGGAGCGCTACCCCAGCGGCTATACGTGCCATTACGTCCGGCCCGGCTGGAAGCTGCCGCGTCGCGCCGCGGCTGACCGCTAAACGAGCCGACTCGCAGCCACGGGCTCCCGAGCGAAACCCCTGACTGCTCGCGCAAAACCGAACATGCCGGCGGCGCTACCCACCAATAGGGTGCCGCCGGTCGGTGCTTCGATGAACAACCGCGGAACGACATCAAGACTAGTTTATCAATCTATTGCTTGATTTTCTTGTCCTTATGCTTTAGAGTCTTGGCTGTGCAATAACCCTCACGTTCGGAGGAACACCATGAGCGCAAAGCCGATCACTTTGGTCACCACCGCGACCGGAAAGACGGGCCGCGAGACTGTACTGTCACTGCTTTCGCGCGGCCTACCGGTCCGTGCGATGGTTCACTGTGCCGACGCGCGCGCTGAAGCGTTACGCAGCCGCGGGGCCGAGATCGTTGTCGGAAACCTCGCCGACGTCGATGACATCCGCAAAGCGCTGCACGGCGTGCAGCGCGCCTACTGGGCTGCCCCGACGGCACCGAGCGCGCTGGAGGCGGCCGCCATCTTCGCCGCTGTGGCCGAAGAAGAGAAGCTCGAGGTGGTGGTCGCCATGAGCCAGTGGCTGGCCGACCCGGGCCATCATTCGGCGCAAACCCGCGCTGCTTGGCTCACTGATCGGGTCTTCGAATGGATGCCGACCGTCGGCTCGATCACCGTCAACCCGGGGTTCTTCGCCGAAAACTACATGTACACGCTGGATGCTGTTGCCCAATTCGGTTTTCTCACACTGCCTTTCGGTGAAGGGCGCAACGCCCCGCCATCTAATGAGGACATCGCGGCAGTGGCGGCTGCGCTGCTCATCGACCCCGGCCCGCACTTGGGACAGAGCTACCGTCCGACCGGCCCGGCCCTACTCAGCACGGGTGAGTTCGCCGAGATTCTGGGCCGGATACTGGGCCGCACGGTCCGCTACCGCGATATTCCCTTTGCCCTGATGGCCAAGTCCGCCAAGTCAATCGGCTTCAGCGATTACGCTCTTACCCAGCTCGCGTGGTACGTCGACGAGCTCAAGCGCGGCACCTTTGCGACAGGCGCTCCCACCGACGCCGTCCAGCGGCTCACCGGCCGTCCCCCTGAGGACATGGCCACGATCGCCCGTCGATACCTCAATGCGCTCCCCGGCACCAAACGCAGTCCGTCCGGCATGGCCCGCGCAATGCGGGTGCTGGCGAAATCTTCGATCACTCCGGCACCGAGCCGCGCACGCTATCTCCGCACCTTCCAGGACGGCACGTCCATCGGCCGACTGGCCGTCGACTCTGATCGCTGGCGGTTGAGCCACGACCCCGACCAGACCCAAAACCCACCGCGAATCGTTGTGACGCCGGAGATGGCGCAATGACGGAGAACACCACCGCCCAGTACGCCGTTGGCGGCGTACGCGAGCGCATCGACACCGCGTTGCGCCAGGCAGGAAAGAATTTCGACGCGCTAACACCCGCCGACTTCACCACGTTCGAGGACTTTCACTCGCTCGGCCGGGTAGGAACCACGAGCCTGCTGGCGGCTGCCGGGGCCGCGAGCACTGATCACGTCCTGGACGCTGGGAGCGGCATTGGAGGCACCGCACGTCTGCTCGCAGCCGAATACGGCTGCGAGGTGACCGCGATCGACCTCACTGCCGAATACTGTGACACTGCACGGTGGTTGAACGGCCTAGTGGACCTCGACGACCGCATCAAGGTAATCGAGGGAGACGTCACCGACCTGCCGCTGCCGGACGCCGCCTTCGACCTCGTCGTCAGTCAACACGTTCAGATGAACGTCGCCGACAAGCCGCGACTGTACAGCGAGGCTCGCCGCGTCCTTCGGCCTGGCGGGCGACTCGCACTCTGGGATGCCACCGCCGGACCCCGGCAACCCCTTCGCTTTCCGGTCCCATGGGCCAACGTCCCCGAACGCAGCCACCTCATCACTCCCGACGAGCTCGCCACAACGCTGCAGGACGCCGGCTTCGCACTCGAGGTATGGAACGATTTGACCGAGTTCTCTGTCAAGGCCATGACCCCATTGTTCGATGCGCCCGGCGATCCCCGCGGACTCCAACTGCTTGTCCCCGACATACAAACCAAAGTCAGAAGCCTGCTGAGCAACGCACGCGAAAACCGGCTGGTGCTCATCCAGGCCGTTGCCCGGGCCGTCTAGCAGGCCCGCTATGCGCTGAGCGCCAGCCCGGGATCACCTGATAACTGGAATACCGCGCGCATCTCGTCGACGTCGGTGTCGGCGCCGTCGAATCTGCATCGCCGCATCGCAGACTTGCGCTCAGCCGCGGTGGCACCCATACGCGCAGTGATGAGATCGGCAGCGGTTGCGGTCAAAGTGACCGCCGGCGCTTCCGTAGAGGCAGCCAGGTTAGGTCCTGCAACCGCGAATTCGAAACGGCGGCGGTCGATTTCGACACGGTAGGACACGGCTAGGTCGCCGCTCTGGGCCGGGTCGAAGCCTAACAGGATTCCGGCGAGGAACCCATTCAACGCCGTTATCGCGCTATCGGCCGGCTCCAGCAAGTCGAGTCCGAAGGTGGCGATTGCCTTGATCACTGGGAGCACCTTACGCCACCCGGTATCGCTGAGTGTGTAAACGGTACGGGCGACCGGCGGCGGCAGTTCAGTGCGGTCGATCAAGTCCGCGTCTTCGAGTTCACGTAGCCGATCGGCCAGCAGGTTCGTGGCGATCCCCGGAAGTTCTGCGCGCAAATCACCGTAACGGCGCGGCCCGCCGACCAGTTCGCGCAGGATCAGCAAGGTCCACCGCTCGCCGAGAACATCGAGACCCCGCGCGATCGGGCAGTTCTGGTTGTAGCTTCTCACCGGCATGTCATAAGCTTATCGATCGATAACGTCTTTTTCAACATTATACTTGATTTACTTGTCTTACTGATTTAACATCGCGTCTATGGAAAGCTCTCGCCGCCCGCTCCTCCCTTCGGCATCTTCGGGCCACCCCACTGCTGCGCTTGCCGTCATCTGCTTGAGCGTCTTCGTGATCAGCGTGGACGCGACCATCGTCAACGTCGCCTTGCCCACCTTGTCACGCGAGCTCAACGCCAACACGGCGCAACTGCAGTGGATCGTCGACGCGTACACCCTCGTTATGTCCGGTCTGCTGCTGTCGGCCGGTAGTCTCAGCGACCGGTACGGCAGAAGCGGCTGGCTCAGAGCCGGATTGATCGCCTTCGCAGTGACATCGGCTGTTGCAGCACAGGTGCATTCAGCGGGCGCTCTGATCGGAGCGCGTGCCGCGATGGGCGTCGGCGCCGCAGTGATCTTCCCGACGACGTTGGGATTGATCACCAACATCTTCACCGAGCCGGTTCGTCGGGCCAAAGCGATCGGCCTCTGGGCGGCCATGGTGGGGGTCGGTGTGGCCGCCGGCCCGATAACGGGCGGCTGGCTGCTTGCGCACTTCTCTTGGGGCTCAATCTTCTTGGTCAACGTACCGATCGCCGCGCTGGCGATGGTCGGCGGAATTCTGTTTGTTCCCACCTCCCGCGATCCGGCCGCCCCACCGCTGGACATCCCCGGGCTGGTGTTGTCCGCGATCGGGATAACAGCCCTGATCTACACAGTTATTGGAGCTCCCACCTGGGGATGGGCCAGCACGCGTGCAGCGGTGGGTTTCGGCACAGCGGTCCTAATACTCATCGGGTTCGCGCTCTGGGAGCGACGCAGCCCACAGCCGATGCTCGACGTGTCGGTGTTCTCCAATCGCCGGTTCTCTGGCGGCAGCCTGGCCGTGACCGCGGGTTTCCTGACGCTGTTCGGCTTCATCTTCGTCATTACCCAGTACTTCCAATTCATCAAGGCCTACAGCGCTTTCCAGGCGGGCGTGCGACTATTGCCGGTGGCAGTCTCGATCGCGCTCGCCAGTGCGATCGGGCCGCGGGTGGTGCAGAAGATCGGGACGACGGCGGTCGTGAGCACCGGTTTGGGGGTGTTTGCAGTGGGGCTGGCCTGGGCGTCGACGGTCGACGCAAGCACGCCGTACACCGTAATTGCGGCGCAGATGGTGCTGCTCGGAAGCGGACTTGGGCTTACGACGGCGCCGGCCACCGAGGCGATCATGGGATCGCTCAGCCCCGACAAGGCCGGTGTCGGCTCTGCTGTCAACGACACCACCCGTGAGCTGGGCGGCACCCTTGGCGTGGCAATCGTCGGCAGCGTCTTCGCGTCGGTCTACTCGGGCGGCATTGCTTCCGCTTCGGCGCTCACAGCGCTGCCGGCCGGGCTCCGCTCGGCAATCGAGGGCTCAATGGCCGCGGCTTACAAGGTCATCGGACAACTCCCGCCGCCCGCCGACCGGGTTGCTAGTGTGCGTGCGGCGATCGACCATGCGTTTCTCGACGGCCTGCGGGTCGGGTCGCTCGTCTGTGCCGGCATCGCATTGGGGGCGGCCATCGTTGTCGCCGTGCTATTGCCCGCGCGAGAGCGGCCAGGCAAGCCCACCAGTGCGCCCGAGCCGGAGCCCGTCGACGTGTGAACCAACGCAAAGCAGCACCCTCGGCGTATTCCTGCTTATCGCGGCGCGCAATCCCCTCGCGCACCGCAGCCTGATCTGGTTCACCGTGGTATCAAGCGTCGTGCACGCCGCGATCATGGCAGTCCAGGCGGTAACCGACCCGGCCGAGCATGGTCACCTAAGGGCGACGTACCCGCGCTGCTGCTCGTCGCGACTGTGCTTACGGTTCTGATGTCGCGCGCCGCAAAATCGTTAGCTCCTGAGCGCACGTAGCTGATAGAGGCCGCGGGTAGTGGCAACGGTCTGACCATCGGCGTCGGTCACCACCGCCTCCAGGGTGAAATCCGCCTTACCCCGTTCGGCGGCTTCGGCTTCGACACGCGCGATCGTCTCGTCATCGAGGCTGGCTTGCGCACGCACGTCGGATTTAGCCATCGCAACGAATTGGATGTCAAGGCTCTTGACCAACGGAAAGTACTTGGCGGTGTCGAACGTGATCAGCGGAATGATCCCGCCGAGGATTTCGGCCACGGTGAACAGCACGCCGGCATAGATGACGCCGAAATGGTTCCCGTTGCCTTCGGCCGGGACGGTCGTGGCGGCAAAACCGGGCCGGGCCTCGACGACCTTCAGGCCCATCTTGTGTGCAATCGGAATCGTCGATTCTATGGCGCCGTTCATCGCGTCCACGAGCTGGTTGGCGTCGGCAGTCATGACCGCCGATCTTAACGCCGATGGACCACGATCTTCCCGCCGTCCTTCGGGGTAAAGGCAACGCCCCGGGAATGCCACTTCTCCCCTGGAGCAGTCGTGGTCTCGATGGTGAAGTGGCGCAACACCGTTCGTAGCACCACATCCATCTCCATGTTCGCGAACACAGCACCGACGCAGCGCCGGGAGCCACCGCCGAACGGGATCCAGGCGAAGCTGGGCGGCTTGGAGCCGACGAAGCGCTGCGGATCGAAGCGGTCCGGGTCGGGGAATGCATCGGGGTTGGCATGCATCCGCGAGATGCTCACCAGGATCGACGACCCGCGGGGAACGGCCCACTCGCCGACTTGATAGACGGGCGCACAGACATGACGACCGGCGAAATCGATAACCGTTCTGCTGCGCTGCACTTCGAGGATCGTCGCTTGCCGCAGTTCGTTGTCTTGCGCGTCGGCCTCGGCAACCAGCGCGGCGAGCACATCGGGGTGGCGACTGATCCGTTCGAACGCCCAGCCGAGGGTGGCAGCGGTGGTTTCATGTCCGGCCGCCAACAGCGTCAGCAGTTCATCACCGATGTCGTTGCGCGACATGGCTGACCCATCTTCGTAGGTGCTACGCAACATCACCGCCAGCACATCGGTGCGATCCTCGAAATTCGGGTCAGCGCGCTCGTCTTCGATGAGCTTGTCGAGAATGGCGTCGAATTGGCGCCGCCACTCCGCCATCCGGCCCCACGGAGAGTAACGGCCGTAGGTTCGCTTCGGCTTGGGCAGTATCGCCAGCCGCGAGCCCAGGGTGACCCACGGCGGGAGGATCCGGCGCAGCTGATCGAGCTCGGCGCCTTCGGCCCCGAAGACCGCGCGCAGGATGGCATTGAGCGTGATCCGCATCGTCGACGGCAGCGTGGCGAATGTCTCGCCCTCCGGCCAGTCGGCGATTTCGCGCAGCGTCTCTTCTTCGATGATGTTCTCGTAGTTCTTAATGCTCTTGCCGTGGAACGGCGGAGCTAACAGCCGGCGCCGCTGTCTGTGCTCGTCGCCGTCGAGCGCGAAAACCGAGCCCGGCCCGAGTAGCCGGCTCAGGTTGGGCCGGATGTTGCCGAGCACCTCCGGGCTGGTGGTGAAAATCTGCTTGGCCAGTTGCGGATGGGCCACCACCACGATACGGCCGTAGACCGGGACGCTGAGCATGAAGACATCGCCGTAGCGGCGCGCCATCCGCCGAATAATCCACCGCCGCGAGATAGAAAATGCGGCCCCCTGCAGAGCCTTTGGGATCCGCGATGCCGGGGGCAATTTGACGACGGGCGGCGCAGGGGGCGCTGGTGTGTCGATGGTGCTCATCCCTGGCACCTCCCAACAATCGATATGGTACTGCGCCGTACCACGGCCTATATGAGGTACGGTACCCTGTGGTACCAAGCGCTGGCAAGAGCTGATTCGGCTTTTATCCGTCAGAAGGAGGCGACGTGGCGACAACCGTCGCTGACGATGCAGCTTCGGTCGAGCCGACCGACGTCGACCCGTTTCGACGCCGCCTGCTCGACGGTCTCGCGGCCTCGATAACCGAGCGCGGATACCGCGCCTCCACCGTCGCCGACATCGTCCGTCACGCCCGCACGTCGAAGCGCACGTTCTACGACCAGTTCGAGAGTAAAGAGCAGTGCTTTCTCGAGCTGTTGCATGTCGATGTCGACAACCTGGCGAAGGAGATCCGCGACGCCGTCGATCCGGACGCGGACTGGCAGGCTCAGATTCGCCAGGCCGTGGAAGCCTACGTCGGCCACATCGAGGCCCGACCGGCTATCACGTTGAGCTGGATCCGTGAAATGCCGTCTCTGGACGCCGCGGCGCGACCGTTCCAGCGTCGCGGCCTGCAGCTGTTGACCAGTCTGTTGGTCAACCTCAGCGGCAGCGCGGGGTTTCAACAGGCCGGCCTGCCGCCATTGACGCGACCCTCGGCGGTGATCCTGGTCGGCGGCCTGCGGGAACTGACAGCGCTCGCCGTCGAGGACGGGCACAGCATGCGCGAGATCGTCGAGCCCGCCGTGCATGCCTCCGTTGCGCTGCTTGGGTATCGGCGCTAGAACCAGCTCAAATCTTCAGGAACGCGCGCAGCCGGTCCAGCACCAGATCGGGGCGCTGCTCGACGATCCAGTGCCCGACGCCGTCGACCAGCTCGACCTCGAAATCGCTTATGTGCGCCGCATATCCGCTCAGTAGATCCGGTGTGAGCACCGGATCTTGGGTGCCACTCAGCCAGCGGACCGGGACCCCGACTGGAACGTCGTCGAATTCGCCGCGCAGCCAGCGCAGCATCTCCGTGCTCTGAAAGGTGCGATACCACCGCGACCCGGCTACCGCGTGGCCGGGCTGGCGCATGCACTCGACGTACATACGGATGTCTTCCTCGGGCACGTTGAATCCGCCGCCGACCCACGACGCCAGCATCTTGAAGTAGCGGGCCTTGGGATCTGCGATCAGGCGCGGCCCGATCACCGGCAGCAACATCGGGATCTGGTACCAGAACCGCCAGATGTTGCGAACCGACGAGAGATCGCGCTGCACGTAGGGCGCGGCGGTATTGAGTCCGAAGAACCCGGTCACCTTCGCCGGATGGCGCAGCATCATGATGAACGCGACCGGCCCACCCCAGTCGTGGGCCACCAGCTTCACCGGCCCGACGTCCAGCCGGTCCAGCACGGCCGCCAGGTCGTCGGCCATCTCGTTCTTCAGATAGCGCGAGCGCGGCGCCGAACTCCATCCCGCGCCGCGCAGGTCGGGGCACAGTACCCGGTAGCCGTCGGCGGCCAGCGGGCCGATCAGCTCGTGCCACTCCCACCAGTTTTCCGGGAAGCCGTGCACCAGCATTACCGGCGGCCCGTCGGCGGGTCCGGCGTCGGCAACGTGAATCGTGACACCACCACCCACATCGACGAACTTGTGCTCGACGCCATCCAGTGCGGGGAGAGTAACCATGGCTTGACAATCTAGCAATGCAGGCGAAACGGATCGGCGCTACACAAGACAGGGTGTTCATTCGTCGTAGCTCAACAAGCGACGAACGTCCCAGCCGGTGGACGCTTCTGTCGCTATCGGGTGGTGCGGTGTGCACGGCAATCGCCGCGGCAACGATCAGCTTCGCAGCAAATTCGCACGCCAACCCCTTCTCCGCGCAATTCCAGTCCCCGTCGGGGGATATCTCCTGCAACCTGGTCAACTACCCTCCAACAGACAAACTCGGGCTCGGTAAGAATTTCGTGCAGTGCGACATCGTTAACCAGAACTGGGTGCCACCGCGGCCGCCCCCGCAGGGCCACGATGACGCCACCAGCACCGTCGTTCTCATGCGGGGCCAGTTGCCGATTGTGGGCTACAGTCCAGGCACCTTGGCGGCCTCCGATCCGGTGAATTACGACCAACCGCTTTCAGCGGGTGCGATCGCCTGCAGCAGCGAGCAGGCCGCCGTGAAATGCACCGACGTCAGCACCGGGCACTTCTTCCGAGTGTCGAAGGAGTCCTACGAGCTGGGGTGATGATCTCCCCAGCTCGTAGCCACTCGCTGCATTCAGACGG
>Ga0210396_10003357_pt1 | contig 15974 bp, 18 predicted proteins | sample IncBWH17OmetaG_FD_155466 | JGI IMG/M metagenome (GOLD analysis project Ga0210396, IMG submission 155466) | Forest soil microbial communities from Barre Woods Harvard Forest LTER site, Petersham, Massachusetts, United States - Inc-BW-H-17-O ... | reverse complement strand
TCAACCTAAAAATGACACCGCAGCCTGGAGTAGAAGCGGTGCACACTGTCGCATGAATGCCTCCTGCTTCGGTCACGCCGTAGAGATTGCCAGCGCTGTCTTGGACTAGAGAGCCTTCCGGGAGAGCTCCGTCGGCAGATCCGCCCTTGAAACTGTAGAGAATAGTTTCGTTGAAACTGCCAGTGCTGGTCGGTGACAGGCGGAAAACGGTTCCGAAATTGTGGGCGCCGCCTAACGAGGTCATACCATAAAGATTGCCAGCGGAGTCCTTGAGCAGCGAGCTAGAAGGAAGGTTCCCGTCGCTCGAGGTTACACCGAAATCGTGCAGTACCTTTATCGTCTGGGCTCTGGCTGGGAGGATGAGCGAGATCACCAGGGTTGCCAGGGTTGCGGCACACTGTGCCAGGAATCGTGCGGCTTGATTGCGCATGCGTCATTTGCCTTTCTTTGAGGAAGGATTTGTTTCAGTAGAGGTTTGGTTCGCGATTGCAGATGACAGGTTGTCGCCTTTCATGCCTTGTACTCCAATTTCCTTTGAGGTGAGATTTGTTCCAGCTACTAGGGAGAACTTCGGGCACCAAAAGGAAATTCCCTTGATGACAAAGCTTTTACAAATGCATTCGAACTCGAACCGATGGCAGCAAGCCATTTAGCCCCGGATAGCGGCACTCATTTGCCGGCCGAAACATGCGCCCATCCCACTCGCAAACACTCAATTGACAATCAAATGTACTGACTACGACCAGCCGCTTTGGACCGCGCTAATAGAAAGAGGCAAACCCCGGTGCGTATTCCGGCGATGTGAATGGTCGATTCCAGCGGGATGTGAATAGGCATTCCGGCGATGTGAATAAAGTCGGACGGAAGCCGGCGGACTCCCCCCAGGCGGCTGGCGGCTGCTTCTCGCCTAAAGGCCGACGACTGCATGTCGAAGAATTTGACAGCGAATGGAGCGACGAATGACGAAGTCCTGCAAGTCCTTCTCTTTCAACACCGAAGAATTAGCTGCAAACAGCTCTAAGTGAATCATTAAGAAGCTCTTAGCCTCAACAAATAACCTTCATCTGTTTGGAGCTGGATTGGCGGCTGTTTGAGGTTGCTCCAACAAACCTCGAGTGGCGGAACAAAGAGGTTGCTTTGGAAAATCGCGAAGGCCGGTACCTCCCCCAGGCGGGCTGGCGGCTGCTTCTCGCCTAGCTTCGATACTGTTCGCTTTATATTCGCCATCTGTGATGCGACCTCGCCGGGCGGCTTGTTGCAGGGCTGGACCTTTCATGCGCAGCAAGAAAGCGGAGTCTTGGACAATTTCCTGCCCTGATCGGTCCGTGCACCAGGATCTGAGCCCTGACGGGCCAATTAAGGGTGTGGGACCATTCATTCTGCCGAAATCGCAGGTCGTCCGATCCGATGGAATCAGCCGGCAGGAGGGGTTGGGGTCAATTTTTCGAACGAAAGTTCGACTTTTTTGGTGCGGAGGTTGCGCGCCTAGGATCCCGACTCGCCGCATACTGGCGCTTTCCGAGTCAGTTGTAAAAAGACTGTCAAAACCACTCCGGACGAGTGCTTTACGAGCAGTTCGGTGTTATAGTTCCAGCCCGCTAGCGGATTCTCCGTGATCTTGGTTTCAAGTCGAATTAATTACTAAGCCAATGGGTGCGAAAAATGGGAAACAGATTGTTTTGGTATTCGGTGAGCAAGGCCTTGGCGGTCGTAGCAGTAACGTTGCTGCTGAGAAGCGGCGTTTGGGCGGCGAATGCCGAGAAGGTGCTTTACACCTTTACCGGTGGTAATGACGGCGGAAGGCCTGCAGCGGATTTGGTCCTGGACACATCGGGGAACCTCTATGGCACGACCGTCGTTGGTGGCGATCTCGGCGCTTGCCCTACTGTCGGTTGTGGCACAGTCTTCAAGCTGACGCCCGTTGCGGGTGGCAAATGGAAGGAGACCGTGCTGTACAACTTCGTGGCCGGCACCGACGGCAAGAATCCGTACGGCGGGGTCGCGATTGACAGCAAGGGGAATCTGTTTGGCACGACGGTCGCAGGTGGCTCCGGCGGAACCTGTGCCGGCGACGGTTGCGGCGTGGTTTTTATGTTGACGCATTCGGGCAATAGCTGGAAAGAAAGCGTGCTGTACAGTTTTACCGGCGGTAGGGACGGAGCGGGTCCGGGCGGCGGTCTGATTCTCGATCAGAAGACGGGCTACCTCTACGGCACTGCGGCGAGTGGAGGCAAACCGAATGGCTGCGCCGGCGGGAACGGATGCGGCGTTGTCTACCAACTCGTCACCGTCAAGGGCGGCCAGTGGAAGCAGCAGGTGCTCCACACTTTCAGCGGCGGCAGAGACGGGGCGACGGGCTCGCTTGGCCGTTTGCTTTTCGACAAGGCCGGCAATCTCTACGGTGCGGCCGAACTGGGCGGCGATCTTTCCTGCAACCCTACGTCAGGCTGCGGTGTGGTGTACAAGCTGACGCCCACCTCAGGCGGGAAATGGCAGCTAAGCACGCTCTATGCCTTCAAGGGCACGCCGGACGGGAACTCTTCCTACGGCGGCTTATTTTCCGACGCGAAGGGCAATCTCTACGGCACCACTTACTACGGCGGCAGCAGCAATTCCAATTGCCTGCCGGTCGGCGGCTGCGGGACCGTTTTCGCACTCATCAAAGGCTCGAACGGTATGTGGAGGGAGAGTGTGTTGTATCGCTTCCAGGGCGGCGCAGACGGAAGCAATCCCACGACTACACTTGTCTTTGACGCGAATGGCAAACTGTACGGCACTACCGCCTCCGGCGGCGATACCAATGGCGATGGCGTTGTCTTCAAATTAACTCCCAACTCGGGCGGCAAATGGAAGGAGAGCGTGGTTCATGGCTTCAAGAACAATCCAGACGGAGCTAACCCCAATTACGGGCTGGCGCGCGTCAAGAAAACGGGCACGCTTTTCGGCGTGGCCCCGTTTGGCGGCAGTGGTCAGGGCGTCGTCTTTCAAATCACGCCGTAGATCGATCGCTCCGGTCGCGAAGAAGATTCTTGAGCGGACGGGTGCGCAAGATATTTCCTCGACCGGAGAAGCCAGCAGTGACAAAACAGCCACTTCTAAGGTTGCTTAGGCCAGGGCGCAACACAAAGCGTTAACCCGGCGAGAATCCTCGCCGGGTAGCAGGCGGTAGCGTTCAACAACACCTTAATGAGCACGTGCGAATTCACTTTTCATCCGGGATCGCCGCCAGACGCTGGCCAACCAGATTGGCACAATACTCGACAAGTTCCTGATCCTCTGGTTTGAAGGCTGCGAGGAAGTGGCTGTCGATATCGAGTTCTCCCACGACTTTTCCGCGAACAAAAATGGGCACCACAACTTCAGATTTCGTTTCGATCGAACACGCCAGATAGCGAGGGTCTTTGCTGATATCATCCACGACCACTGTCTTTCCCGTAGAGGCGGCCGCGCCGCAGATGCCCTGGTGCAATGAAATTCTCGTGTGTGGCGTCATGGCTCCTTGAAAGGGCCCAAGAACCAGCATGGGTTTTTCGAGTGAAGCCTCCAGCATGTAGAAGCCCACCCAATTGTATTTCAGCATCCGCTCCTGAAGCAGTTGGACAATCCCAGACATGAGATCGTGAGCGGACTTCGCCTTCTTCGCCAATTCGGCGAGCTCTGTCTTCAGATCTTTGGTTTTTGACGCTGTGGACATATCGAGAAATCTTAACTCGATCATGCAAAACACGCACAGGTACGTTGGTACCACATTTAGTCGCTCAGAGTGGTTACCGGTGAAATGGCAATATCTCGAAAGCGAGTCGCGGGTCGAACGTTCTCCCGGCGCACAAATATCGCCATCCCACTCATTGACCATCTACTTGGTCCTCGGCGCTGCCCTGTTCCCGCTGTCACCTGGCTGCAGTTTCCGTATGTGGCTGCCTCTCGATTAAACAGGCCGGGGCGGTTTTGTCTCCATGCCAACCTTACATTCATGCCATTGGAACTTCTCTCGCAGGTACATCTCAGCCTCGACGGGCTTGTGCTCAACTCGCTCGGGGTAAAGAACTTCAAATGGCACAGTTCGCAGGTCGCCCGCGACGGTGTCTTGCCGCTATATTTCAAGATCGCGAATCGACGTTCCTGCATCCTCCAAGATTATCGTATTGCCCAGGTCAACCGCATGCTGAAAGGTGACGGCCGGCGGAGAAACCGCAATGCGACGATCCTCAGAGCATGCTTCGTCCAGTACCGACAATATGTTCACCGAGTACGGCCTTCACCCGATGGTGGTAAATCTGCAGCAGCGTAGTCTAGCTGTGAGGTAAATCGGGGCCACTGGAAGTGCTTCCTGCCAATCCAGTCGCTTGAACGCCGGTCCGAACTTTCATCCCGTCTCCTGATTCAAGAAGCGAGCTGAAAAATTGGCAGTCGAGCAGTTATCGGTCAAGGTCCGCGAAAGCGAAACCACACAAGAGGAGAAACTCATGAATAAGGATCAGGTTTCCGGAAAAATTGATCAAGCTGTCGGAAAGGTCAAGCAAAGCGTTGGAGAAGCCGTCGGAAACGAGGATTTAGCCAACAAAGGCGTCACGGACCAAGCCAAGGGCGCGGTAAAAGAAACTTGGGGAAATGCGAAAGACGCCGCTCAGCAGATACACGAGTCTCACAAAGAAGCTGCCCTCGAGAACACCGATAGCACCAGAGACAGAATCAGTCAATCCGTCGAGACCACCAAGGAAAAGGTCAAAGGCAAGATCGAGGAATTTAAGGAGCGTCATTCCGCCTGACATTTTTAACCGGTTTAACCGGGGCTCTCATGATTCTCTCCCCGCGCTGAGTTCGAGAGATTCAACTTCATATTCGAAGAGGAAAGGGAGTCCATATGCAGCAATCGGTAGTTGCTCGCCCAATCGTCGATCGTCAGTTCTCATCGGCGGAGATTCCAGACAAAAATGAATCATACTCATCCGGCGTTTCCTGGGCGGCGGTGATTGGCGGCGCGTTCGTGGCCGCATCGCTGGCACTCATTTTGCTCTCGCTCGGCACCGGCTTGGGATTTTCCGCTATTTCGCCCTGGTCGAATGTCGGGGCATCGGCTTCTGCGGTCGGGAAAGGCGCCATCGCATGGCTGATTCTGACGCAAATTCTCGCGTCCGCCATGGGCGGCTATCTGGCAGGCAGGCTGCGTACGAAGTGGACTGATGTCCATACCGACGAAGTCTACTTTCGCGACACGGCGCACGGATTTCTCGTGTGGGCGATGGGACTTGTGATTACTGCGTCATTGCTTGCAACGGCGGCCACGTCCATTGCGGGCGGACCGGCGCGACGCGAGTCCACCGGGACCACGGCGGCTGCAGAGACGGGGATGCTCAATCCGAGTGCCTATTTCGTTGACACCTTGTTGCGGTCCAATGGCTCGGTCTCGAACGGAAATGACGTTGCCGTGCAGGCCGAGGTAGACCGCATACTCACGCATGCCCTCTCGCAGGGAGCGATTTCCTCAACCGACAACGCGTATCTCGCGCAAGTGGTATCAACAAGGACCGGACTCACCCAAGCCGAAGCCGAGAGGCGCGTTTCTGATGTTTTTGGAGAATTCCAGCAATCTGCAGATCGTTCCCGTAAAGCGCTCGCGCATCTTTCATTATGGCTATTCGTGGCTCTCTTGAGTGGAGCGTTCTGCGCCAGCTATGCCGGCACAATCGGAGGCAAGCAACGCGATCATGTCAGGGTGTAGGAGCTGTCCAAGATTGACGAATACCACACGGGCGTGCGTTCACGCTAATAAGGAGGCTTACCATGCGTTCGATCATATTGCTGCTGCTCGGCGTGCCCATTCCGATCGTTATTTTGATTGCCCTGCTCAGCCACTGACGAGAAAGAAGGAAGTTTCTGGTCGCGATTCTTTTGAGCAATTTCACCGACAACTTGATCATTGACGACAGAGTAGAAAGGCTTACATGAAAACGAAGGTGGTTACATTCTTGATCGTGGCGGCAGTGCTGGCATCCGCAGAAAACTATGAGGAGCGACTATCCGATTCAACAACGGTTCTGCGCGAAATGTCCCATGCGTCGGACAAGGGCATTCCCCAGGATCTGCTGCAGAAAGCCCGCTGCGTGGTGGTGGTGCCTGGCTTGAAGAAGGTGGCATTCATCGGCGGCGGTAAGTATGGCCGTGGTTACGCGTCTTGCGTGACCAGGAAGGGTTGGAGCCCGCCGGCTGCCGTCAGAATCGAAGGGGGCAGCTTTGGCCTTCAACTCGGCGGGTCTTCTACCGATCTCATCATGCTGGTGCTCAACCAGGGCGGCATGAAAAAACTGTTGTCCGACAAGTTCACCCTGGGCGGGGAAGCTGCCGCTGCTGCCGGTCCTGTCGGTCGCAACACCAGCGCGAACACCGACGTTCTTATGAAGGCGGAAATCCTCTCTTGGTCGAGGTCGCGCGGTGTTTTCGCTGGAATATCGTTGGAGGGCGCGACTCTCCGTCAGGACGTTGACGAGAACGCGAAGCTTTACGGCAAACCACTCACCAACGAGCAAGTCCTGACTGGCACGGTAAAACGGCCCGCACCGGCAACTCCGTTCCTAGCACAGCTCCAGCATTTCTCGGGCAAAGGAGTGCCTCCCGCTGTTGTTCCTGCCAAGGGCCAGCACCCGATGGCCCCACAAAATAACCAGACTACAGCTGCGGTTGCGCAGAACAATTCGACCACCTCCGCATCGGACAATACGGTGAATAATCGGTCCGATCAGCCGGCATCTGCGACGACGGCGGACCAGCAAGGGAATGCTAAAAGTGACCTAGACCTGACCGCCAGCATTCGGCGTAGCATCGTCGCCGACGGCTCGCTGTCAACCTACGCTCACAATATCAAGATCGTTGTGCAGAATGGAGTGGCTACTCTTAAGGGACCGGTGCGATCGGAGGACGAGAAGGCGGCAATAGAAGCAAAAGCTGCCGCTGTCGTTGGCCCGGAACACGTTGTTGATCAGATGGAAATCGCGCCACAGTAGTTCAACTTTACGGCTCCGGCGACGCATAACCAACTAGACCTTGGGCGCCGCCGGAGTCATCTTAATTTTTGTGCGGCCTCTTCGTACCTATTCAACACGCCGCACTTCAGGCCAAATGTCACTTGCCTTTTGTGCAACTAACCCAAGCACCACAATTCAGGCGTTGCGTTCAGAAGCGCGATGCTCAAGGGAGACTTACATGACAGACGATATGAAAAAGGACCAGGGCCAGAATCCGGGACAATCCGGCCAACAACCCGGACAACCGCAGCAGAAACAGGATGATCCTTCAAAAAAGAATCCTACTCAGGATCGTAATCAGGAGCAGGACGACAAGCAGAAGCAGGACCAGGGTGGCCAGCGCCGGGCTTCCTAAGCATTCATCTAGGTCCCGGCCTGGACGGCGGGACCTTATTTTATCCATAACTCACCGAACCGATTTCAGGAGAAAACATGCCGAACACTAGCTTGAAGAAACTCTACATAGACGAACTGAAGGATCTGTATAGCGCCGAGAACCAATTGGTCAAGGCGCTTCCGAAGATGGCAAAGGCTGCCTCGTCGGAGCACCTACGAAAGGGCTTCGAAAAGCATCTGGAGCAGACCAAAGAGCACGTCGCGCGCCTCGAAGAAGTCTTCCGTTCCCTGGAGGAGAGCCCGAAAGGCAAGAAATGCATGGGCATGGAAGGTTTAATTAAGGAGGGATCCGAAGTCATCGGGGAGGACTTAGACGGGGCGGTAATGGACGCGTCCTTGATTGGGGCGGCGCAACGCGTAGAACATTATGAGATTGCGGCTTACGGGACGGTCCGTGAATTTGCGTCAATTCTTGACGAGCCGAAACACGCTTCCCTGCTCGAAGAAACTCTGAACGAAGAAAAAGAAACAGACCAAAAACTGACCGACCTCTCACGAGCAATCAATACACAGGCAATTGAAGAAGACCCCGACGCGGTCCGGGTCAAGTCGAACCAAGTTCGGAAAATGCCAAAACGTGTCGCGTAGTCAGAGAGCGCGCAACACGGTTGCCACCAGTTCTGCAATTCGGACCGGTCCGCCGAGCCGGTCCGAAGAAATTAAGCTACAGCTCTCAGTCCCCGCGGATTCATACTCGCGTCAATTGGCGCAGAAGCGATTAAACCGTTCATGCGACACCTGTTCTCCTTGCTTGATTCGTTCGACGATGACTGTTTCTTCGTCCCTGCGATTGTCCGGGATGATGAACGAAATATAGAGGACTACCGCTGCGCTGGCGGCATAGCCAAACAACCGCTCCGCAGCTGCGTTTCAGTTGAACAGGTGGGGCGCTTATTCCGACTCCAGAATCTGTGGGGCAATTGTCTTCAGAGCATCCATAGCATTGTCGATTGCACGGTGCTTTTCCTCCGCCGTATACCGGCTTTCCTCGTGTTCCAGAACACGAATCTGGCGAACTGCGCTCTCTATCGCGTGAATCTCTTCGGTGTGCAACCCAGGAAGCCCTTGCAGTGCGGTCATGCGGTCGACAATGGATTTGCGTGCGTCAGCTATCCGACCTGCCATCTTAGCGTGCGTCAACTCCAGCACCGCAAGGTGGTAAAGCTCGACCCATTTCTCTTTGTCGAATTCAGACATGATTGATGACAGGAGTATACACAACCGCGTGTTTTACCGGTCTGTCCGATATCGAACATTGATACAAGTGGAAAGGCAGCCGGGCGGAAAGAGGAGTGACACCAACCGTGACAGGGAATGTTGGAATAACTTCTGAGGTTTCAGTTCCATGGACCCAAATCACGACGTTCCCACTCATCGGTAAGGATCGGAAGCAATTTCACAACGGATACCCGCCGACCTTCATTTCGTACGCCTATTCATTTCCATGTGAAAAAGACGCCGATAGAGGCACAGAACATCACCGCCGTTGCAAGCCAGCCCATTGCATTCAGGTACGGCGGGATGACCAGCTTTCCCATCACCTTGCGGCTGTCGGCCATAACCATGATTACCGCCATCAACGGTGCCGCGACGAGTCCGTTCAGAATTGCCGCCCAGAACAGCGCCTTTACGGGGTCGATAAGCATGAAGTTCAACGACAGCCCAATCAGAGTTGCGACCGTAATGGCCAGGTAAAACCGGATCGCTTCCTGAGGCTTGCGCTCAAGGCTGGTTTTCCATCTGCAAGCCTCGCCGATTCCGTAGCACGCCGAGGCTGCCAGCACCGGGACGGCCAGCAACCCCGTTCCCACGATACCGCACACGAAGAGCAGAAAGGCAAAACGGCCCGCCAAGGGCTCTAGTGCTTTGGCTGCCTGGGCGGAAGTGGAAATCTCTGTAATTCCGTGGGCGTGAAGGGTAGCGGCAGCCGTCAGGATGATGAAGAATGCAACCACGTTGGAAAATGCCATGCCGAGATAAGTATCGATTCGAATTCGTGCCAGTTGCTCCTGCGCCTGCGACGGGTCACGCCTCAAGGCTTTCTCGCCGTGATTGGCCCTCACCTCTTCTACCTCCTGCGAGGCCTGCCAGAAAAAAAGATAGGGGCTGATGGTTGTGCCGAGCACCGCCACCAAAGCCGTCAGATAGTCCTTGGACAGCTCAACGCGTGGCAGCAATGTCCCTTTGAGCACGGCGGGCCAGGAGACGTGCGTGAAAAACACGACACCGACATAAGCAAACAGGGACAAGGTTAGCCATTTCAGGTATTTCGCATAGGTCGAATAGGGCACCAGCAAGACACCGGCCAGCGACCCGACGCCAAAGATCACAATGAACACACCGATGTTTCCCGGCAAGACGAGTTTTGCCGCCGCTCCCATTGCGCCAATGTCGGCTCCGAGATTGAAGATGTTGGCGACTGACACAACGAAGAGCACACTGTAGAGAAGAGGTTTGGGGTAATTCTTGCGCAAGTTTGCCGCAATGCCGACTCCGGTCACCCTTCCAATCCGCGCGCTGATCTCCTGAATCGCAGCCATAAGCGGATAGGACAAGACCATCGTCCAGAGCAAGCCATAGCCAAACTGTGCGCCCACTTGCGAATACGTACCGATTCCGCTGGGATCGTCATCGGACGCACCCGTTACAAGCCCAGGCCCCAGCTTCCGAAAGAGCAGTCTGGCAGCCCCAGGTGTATGCTTCTTACCCGCAGTGGATTGGGGGTATTTGAGTTCGGATTTCAGCTTGGCAGCTTGAGTTCCCATGGACGTTCGCCTGGCATAAATCTCAAGCGGCGATGAAAAGGCCGGCTTATTGAGCAGACAACCTTTAGTTGCTGCGTGGGTTCGTTAGGTTGGATGACCTGGCTTCCTGGACGCTTTTGAGCGAACCCACTTCAAAGGTTCAATCAATTACTTTCGCCGTCGCCAAATCGCGTTGCATTTCAGTTTGACGGTCCCATTGGCGCTTGGCTAGAGTATGAGTTCTACACCCTGCCGACAAGGAAAGCGCATGGCCAACGTTCTATCATCCGGAATAGAGCCCGGTCAACGCCGCTTCAACGGCCCGCAGACCACCGGCCGTGAATATCGCAATTTGTCCCAGCCTACCCACGCGATCGCCCAGGACGATGACGTTGCGGTCGCCATGCGTGATGGAATCAATTTGCTCGCAGACGTGCATCGCCCAGCTGAATCCGGACGGTATCCGGTGCTGGTGGCCGCCTCTCCCTATCCACGGCAGATCCAAAACCTTGGTGCGCCGGCGGGCTTCATTGAAGCTGGTGCCAGCGATTTCTTCGTCCCCGTGGTTACGTCCACGTCATTGCTAACTGTACGGGCACGAGTGGGTCTGGCGACACCTTCGGTTTCTTTGATGGCCAGGATCGTCGTGATATGTACGACCTCGTCGAGTGGGCTGCGCAGCAACCTGGTCGAACGGCAATGTCGGCATGATCGGGATCAATTATTTCGCCGGGACACAGATGGAGGCTACGGTGGAACGACCTGCGCACCTCAAAGCCATCATGCCTATCGCCGGTACCTTCGACCTCTATGAGTCGGCAAGGCACCATGGGCTGATGAGGAGCGGCTTTGTCACACCTTTCCTCTTCATGATCGGCATGACATCTCCTCTTCATGATCGGCATGACATCCGGGCACACCAATAAGCTCTGGCGCAGCAAATTGATGGACGCGATGCGTGCTCTTCTGCTCATCCCCGGTATTCACAAGAAGTTCGAAATGGCCAATGGCGAACCGCAATCGCTGGCCTCAAAGTCCTGCTCAAGCTGCTTCACGATCCCCATCCTTGGGACGATCTCTGGCACGCTATCGCCGTGGAGCACCCTTTTCGCGCGCTTGGTGGGAGGACCGCAATTTGCTTCCATTACTCGATCGCGTCGAGGTCCCAGTGACGCCAAGGAGCAGGCCCGTGGTTATGCAGAGAACCTGAAAGCGCCCTTCGTAATTCTTTCCAACGGGCGCGAGCATTGGTTCTGGAATTACGAGCGCGCCGACCAGCGCGATGCTTACCGCATCGAGCGTCTTCCGTCCCAACAAGACCTCGAACGGCTGCGGCTGAAGAACTTGCAACCGCCCCGCCCACTTCAGACAATCTGAGCAACCGAGCCGATCTTGACGGATGCGTGCAGCAGTTCCGCTTCTTCCACGACTGCCGCGACGGCGTCGGCTTTTGAAAGAGCACCGTCTTCAACCATAAGATCGGCCTCTGGCAAGGGGTGGGTCCCAACTTGCGCTTCATCCATCTGCTTCGCATTGTTGTATTTTGCATCCGCAGATCGCTGGAATTGCGCAAGAAGTCTGGAGCATGTACGCCCGGTTACCAGAGGCTTCGTAGTCAACGAAAAAACACCCGTCACGCCACTCATCGTCACAGGCGCAATTTCGGTCCAAGGCTCGTTCTGTTTACGCGGTCCTCGTACCCATCACAAAGTGCAGAATCAGAGAGATTACTGCGAATACGAGCAACAAGTGGATTAGCCCACCCGCTACGTGAAAAACGGTTAGACCGCCAAGCCAAGCTATCAGCAGAACCACGAACAAGATTGTCCAGATGCTCATTTCGTTCTCCTCGTTATTTCTTTAGATTGGAAAACATGCGTCTCTCTCGGGGATGCATTCTCGTGTGGCGTATGAGATCCGAACCATTAGAAGCTGGAATTGGATGGGATGTAACCGGTCTACCGGAAGTATGATCGGCTGTTGCAATCTGGCGTGTCGATCACTACTGCCCCTCAACCGGCTCTTTCAGGCCTTCCCCGTATCGCGGAGGCGACTCTGCCGCCAACCCTTTTCCAGAGCTTAGCGCTCTTGATGAATCGGGACGGCAGGAGGAGGCAACCCCCGGCTGCGATGTACTGCGAAGAACACAAGTGAGAATGCAACGACGCCTAGAGAGACGTATAGCCATACTGCGCTGCATCGTTTTCCCGCAAGCACTTGGATATCTCCGAAACCTGGATTCTTGCCTACTCGCGCTGCTTTGGATTCCTGGGGCGCTAATCGGTTGCACTTAGCAGCAGAAATTCAGGGTTGCCACGGGCCGTTATTGTGCTGACATTTCGGGCTCCATTGCTTTTCGCCGAATATGTCAGGGTCAAATCTACGTTAGATACGGAGCCTGCCGTATTGTCTCTAACACCCCGCTCAAGTAGTTTCGGATGATTGTCGAGCGGAAAGAATTGGCAACCGCCAATCTAGCCGGTCCTCGCTCGACCGGGAGACAGATTCATGAAGTACTTGCAATTCGTTTCGGCAGCATTTCTAGCCATCATTCTTATTGCCTGTGGCGCCGGTCACCCAAACTTGACCAGCATCACGGTTACACCTCAAACCGCCACGACGACCAGCAGTCCGCAGGGACAAGTTGGGTACACAGCCCAGGGAAACTTCGATAACAACACGAGTCGCGAGCTCTCGCAGGTGGATGGGCTTTCATGGAAAACCTCGACTACCGCGGCCACAATCGGTTCGATAGGCGAGGCCACATGCGTAGCGCCCGGAACGGTGACCGTTACCGCGAGCGCCCCGGAAAACCTCCAGGTCACCGTGAATAATGGAGTGCAGAACACGGCTCCTACTGTCAGCGGAACCGCAACGCTGACTTGTCAGTAACTTCGGGAGACGGAATTTCGGTTGTCCGCATTAGAGCCGCAGAAGGGTGGCCGCGTCCCAGAAACAGGCTGCCTGCGCAGATCGCCAGACCACCCTGCGCCTGAGGCCGGAATCGCGCACCTCCTATCCGGGCATGCCGCTCTTGGCGGATTCGCTCACTGGCAGGGATGTAGTCGGCGGGCAATTCCATGGGAGCAGACTCGGGCAGGCATCGCCACCCTCCGCTTCGCCATTTCCTCGATAATTTCTGCCAGCGTCGCTTTGGCCGATTGTTTTCGTGTTTTTCTCTTAGCCATACACCTATGATTTCAGAAATCCGGAACATCTCACGAGTCCGGCAGTGCGCTGGGCACTGTGGTGTATATGTCGCCCCGGAGCAGGCGCGAGCGAAAGAGTTGGACTCTCGCACGGATCTGTTCTCGTTTGGAGTCGTCCTCTATGAGATGGCCACGGGGCAGTTGCCCTTCCGTGGGGATAGCACGGCGACGACGTTCGATGCGATCTTGAACCGCGCACCTGTTCCTGCCCTGCGGCTGAATGCCGACGTGCCGCCCAAGCTAGAGGACATTATCGATAAGGCTCTGGAGAAAGACCGTACCCTGCGCTATCAGGTTGCTCCGGAGATGCGGGCCGACCTGCAACGGCTGAAGCGTGACATCGATTCCAGCCGCCAGGTCTTCACGGTGAGCGCGGGGTCAGGAGCCTTGGCGCCAGCAGTTCCCGAGCCCGCGCACACCCGCCAAACGACGGATTGGGGTTGCCGCGGCGGGAATCGCGGCAGCGCTGGTTGCTGCTCTTGTCTTCTTATGGGTGCGTCCGCTCGGGTTGCCTGTCGTGGAAGCCGTCACCCAACTTACCGACGACGGTGAGCCAAAGCCCAACTGGGGTTTGGATTGATACTGTCCGTGGTTAATTGATATGACTGCGTCGAACTCTGAGGTCCCTTCAAGTACCTCATGTCCTGGCATCCCCGGATGAATACGGACTCCGCCCACACTTGGTTGCGTTCAAGTGTCCCAGAGGCAGTAACGCGAATACCGATCGTATGAAGTTCACGCATTGCCGCTTCCCAATATTAGACAAGGCTCATGAAGAACGAAAAATGCAAAGTTCAAAAAAGCGCACCCTTAAAACCGAGGGGTACATGCAAAAGAAAATCCTATGCGCGACCCCGCCCAAACAACGGACCCGCGCTACGAGTAGTCGTAGTCTTCCGAGCACGATCCCCTCATATCTCTAGGGTTGCTTGCGGTTGGCGCCTTAAACCTGTGGTAAATCGGCAAAAAATTCGAGGATGAGCGCATTGGATGCTTCGGGCGCCTCCAACGGCACAAGATGCGCGGCACCAGGCACTTCCACATGACGGGCCTTTGGCAAGTGCTCTGCAATTCGGCGGCTATGGCTTGACGGTAGAATGGTGTCTTCCTTGCCCGATACGACGAGTGCCGGAGCCTTCACGCAACGAAGCGCATCGAGAGTAGAATCACGATCTACGAGCACTGATCGCACGGTGTTTATGACTCCGCGACGGTTCCACGAACGAAAGTTCCTGCTAAGCTCAGCTCCGAGTTCCGGCTTGCGGCGCCGGGTTTCGGGTGCAAGTTGCAATGATACGATCATGCGGTCAACCACCTTGTCGAGTGCGCCGATCGCGAGCATTCTAATGAGCAGCGTATTGTTTGCCCGGTCAAACGACGTGGCGCTTTCGGCCGTGGTGTCAAATTTCGATCCGACGATCTGTACGCGGCTGGAGGGAAGATTCAGCATGTACTTCTGCACGGCTTGTACGCGTTCGTTGAGCGTCTGTAAAATCAATGCGCTGCACTCCGGCGAGCGTCGAATCAATTCCTGGAGGTGTTGAGGATCGAGCCTTGCCAAGTGGCAAGCCGTCTTTGCGCGGACGGAGGCAGGAGCCGCCGATGCCATGAGAATGGCCAATTCGCCAAAGAAATCGCCCGGATTGTGCTCTGAGACTTCAGTTTGACGCCCCATTACGTCTTTGAGCACTTCCGTGGTTCCTTCCATCACTACAAAGAAAGGGGTGGGCTCCCCTTCGTGAATGAGATTCTCACCCGGTTCCAGATGAAGGTCGGCAGCCTGCTGTGAGAGCCACACGAGGTTCGCGTCGTTCAGGCAGGCAAAGATTGGTATCTTCTTCAACTCCGAGGATGTCAGCATGGCAATTGGTGTACATCTTTCTGTGCGGGTAGCACGGGCCCAGCGCCAAGGGTTTCAATATGGGTCGGCATACGATGCACTGAGGTAACGAGTGAGATGAACTCCGGGAATGATTCGAATTCAGTCCTCAAATGCTCCCACTCACGCACAAATAAGGGACTGCGGAACCTCCGCTCAGCGGAACGGAGCATCAACTCCCACATTCGTTTTGGTATGCGCCGTTCGCAAAATAGAAGATAGGTTAATGAAACCAGAGTGCAGAATCGTAACATCGAGATGGTTAAATCGTCCGTCCGCTCAGGAAGCTCCGTGCCAACTGGCACACTCAGCCAGAATGCCGCCGAAGAATTCTTCAACAGTTCGTCATACTGGGCAGACATTGCCAGGAAGATCTCCGTCTTCACCTGCACACGGTGATTTAAGACCGCGACAACCACACCGAGACCTCCCATCAGGAGTGATAACAGTGTGGCGTATTGGATGGCGTGTTCAAAGTTCATAGTGGTCACCTAGATATCCCGGATATTAAAAGCATCGCTGAGGGCTTCTGCGGAGCAGCAGAACCAGGCTGCTCTTCTTGTTCCCAACGGATCAATTTCAGATCCAGCACGACGAAGGAATAGAGGACGGGAACGAGCCCCAGCGTCACGAAAGTGGCGATCGTCAGTCCCCCAATCTGCGCATAGCAAAGAGGCTGCCAAAGCGGGCCGCCGTGTGCAGCCAACGGAAAGAGCGCAATCAC
>Ga0210396_10003356_pt1 | contig 15976 bp, 12 predicted proteins | sample IncBWH17OmetaG_FD_155466 | JGI IMG/M metagenome (GOLD analysis project Ga0210396, IMG submission 155466) | Forest soil microbial communities from Barre Woods Harvard Forest LTER site, Petersham, Massachusetts, United States - Inc-BW-H-17-O ... | reverse complement strand
CAATGATCAAGCTGGGGCTTTGATCGACGACCCGCGGGTGAAGGGTATCGCTCTCACCGGTTCCGAGCGCGCGGGAGAGGCAATCGCGTCAAGAGCTGGAAAAAACCTGAAGAAGTCAACGATGAAGCTCGGCGGCAGCGATGCATTCATTGTCCTGGACGATGCTGATCTCGACCATACAGTAGCGATGGCGATCCTGGGCCGGTTTGGAAACAACGGGCAGACATGCATCGGCGCAAAAAGATTCATCGTGGTCAAACCGATGCTCGACAAATTCCTTCCGCGGTTCATCGCCGCAGCCAAGAAGCTGAAGCTGGGGGATCCGCTCGACGAGACGGTAACCTTGGGGCCGCTCTCTTCCGATGCCGCGCTGCAGCTCATTCTGCGTCAGATTCAGGAGGCGACGAGTCACGGTGCGCAAGTAGCCTTTGGCGGTGGCCGAGCGGGCAAGGTCGGAGCCTTCCTGGAGCCGACGATTTTGACGAACATAACCTCCGACAACCCCGCCTATAGGCAGGAGTTCTTTGGGCCTGCCGCTCTTATCTTTTCAGCCAAAGATGAAGATGAGGCTATTGCGATCGCCAACGATTCGCCGTTTGGCCTCGGCGGATCCGTGTACAGCTCAAACATCGAAAGAGCCAAGCAGGTGGCGAGTCGTATGGAAACGGGCATGGTGTTCATCAACTATCCCGATGTGAGCTATCCGGACCTGCCTTTCGGAGGAGTCAAGCGCTCCGGGTATGGCAAGGAGCTTTCTAACCTTGGCTTGGAAGAGTTTGTGAACAGAAAGCTGATCCTGGTTCCAAACGGGCACTCATAAGTCTGCAGAGAAGTCCTTGGGAGGTAACGCGAATGCCGTTGTATACCGCTATCACCGAAGACGGATTTGTATCCGACGAGAAGAAGGCGAAGATCGCGAAGGAGATCACGCAGATCCATACAACAATCATGAAAGTCCCCGCGGGTTTCGTTCGAGTAGCTTTCCTGTCGTATCCCAAGGGCTCCGGATACACGGCGGGTAAGGCGGCTCCGACAGCGGCGCTGAACTGCGTTTTGCGGAGCGGTCACACCGATGAGGACAAGACCGAGATGCTGAAACAACTGTGGTCGATGTTCCAGGACCTCACCGGTATCCCGACCGATCAGCTCGCTCTATCCCTCCAGGAAATTCCCTCGAGCAATGCGATGGAGATGGGGCAGATCATGCAAGCCGTCGGTCACAAATAGGGTGAAGGCGAAGGCGCCAACGTGGAGAAGTCTATGCATAAATTCCTATCAGCAGACCCCACACTTCTCGGTCGTCCGGATGTACCACCCTGCTCCGATGCGGTAGACGAAGAGCTTGTTGGGGGAACTCCGGAAGAGCTTAAGACTGATCTGATCGAGATACTTGGCGAGGATCTTGTGCGGCATCGTATCAGCGACCTGGTGCGCTATGCGTCGGATGCCAGCCCTTACCGGTATATCCCGAAGGTGATCGTACAACCAAAGAACATCGATGACGTAGCGGCCATTTTTCGATATTGCATTCGGAAAAGCCGCCACTCGACCTTCCGCGCCGGCGGGACCAGCTTGAATGGCCAATCGCAAGGCGACGACATCCTGATCGATGCGAGACAGCACTGGAGCGGCTGGAAAGTCGAGGACAACGGGTCGCGAATTCGTTGCAATGTGGGCACTACGCTTGGACGTATTAACGAAGTGTTGAAGCCTTACGCCCGCCGCATGGGACCGGATCCTGCGAGCTTTAACGCCGCAACAATCGGAGGCCTGCTGGCCAATAACGCGGGTGGTATGCGTTGTCCGCCGGCGATCGATTCGTACCATTCGATCGTTGCCATGAAAATCGTTCTTACGACCGGGACGATTGTCGATACCGAAGACCCCCACGCTGAGGAACGTTTTGCCGCCTCCGAGCCAGAAATGGCGGCCGGACTGCTGAAGATCCGTGAGGAGATTCTTGCTGACAAGGAACTCTCTGACCGAATCACTCGGAAGTACGGCATCCGTAATACGAATGGATATGCCATGCATGCGTTTCTGGACGGTGAAACGCCAGTAGAAATCCTTCGGCGCTTGATGGTTGGGTCGGAGGGCACACTTGGCTTCGTGGCCGAGGCCGTCTACAAGACTTATCATCTGCCCGGAAAAACTACGGTGGCATGGCTGCCATTCGAGACAATCGACGTCGCGGTCGAGCAGGTCGGAAAACTAGTCGCACTGGGAGCGCAGGCAGTCGAACTGATGGTCGCTTCATCCCTGACTGCAGCCTCTAAAATTTGGAAAACTACGCCGCGGTATTGGAAAGATCTCGATCCGAAGAACGCGGCGCTACTGGTTGAATTCGGCTTTGATAGCGACCAAGAGCTTGAGGCGACTGAGAAGAGGGTCGGGGACGCTCTACGCGACGTGAAAATGCTGCAGCCGTTGGAATTCATTCGCGAAAGCGAAGCCATTGAGCTTGCATGGCATGTTCGCGATGGTCTCCTCGGCATAGTCGGTGAAATGCGTCCGCAAGGCACAAACCTCATCATCGAAGACGTTTGCTTTCCACCTGCACAACTTGCGAATGCTACCCGTGACTTGCTCGGTCTCCTTGCCAAACACGGATATGAATCTTCGGCCGCGGGGCATGCTGCTTACGGAAACCTGCATTTCGTGATGATTGCGCAACTGAGCGAAGAAGCGAGCCGTAAGCAGTACGACGGTTTCATTCATGACCTTGTCGAGATGGTGGTGAATAAGTATGACGGCTCTTTGAAGGCGGAGCACGGAACGGGAATCAACATGGCCCCCTTCGTCCGGCGCGAATGGGGCGACAAACTCACTGATGCGATGTGGCGGGTAAAACACCTCCTCGATCCGCACGGAATTCTGGCTCCAAATATCTTGCTGAGCCACGATCCTCTGATTCACCTGAAGAATCTCAAGACCACGCCAGGGATCGAAGACGTTCATTCCGCTTCTCATTGCATTGAGTGCGGCTTTTGCGAACCGGTGTGTCCAAGCCGTAATGTTACGGTCACCCCGAGACAGCGGATCGTTCTTCGTCGTGAGATGTCACGGCAGCCCGAATGGTCGAAGCTGCTGACCCAACTGCAGCATGAGTACGAATACGACGCTATCGAAATGTGTGCTGGCGACGGTACCTGCGCCGATGTCTGTCCGATCGGAATCAATACAGGCGCCCTGATGAAACACTTCAGAAAGATGGAGCATTCGGCGGGTGCCGAAGAAGTTGCGCTCGACGTGGCCAGGAAGTGGGCCGAAGTGGAGAAGTTGGCTCGTCATGGTGTGAAGGCGGCCGATGTCGTGCAAACAATAACGAGCCCACATCTGCTTGAGGCGCTGACTGACGTGGCGCGCAGCGTTGTCAGCAAGGATCTGGTTCCCACCGTAGCCGGCCCCATGCCGCACGCCGCTCCTGCCGACCTTCCGCAAACGAGACGCGAGGGTGCAGCAGCCGCGTATTTCCCAGCGTGCATCAATCGTATCTTCGGCCGGGACAACACCAGGCCGGCATCGCCGGCTCTTCCTGAGACGTTCGTGGCTCTTTCTGAACGCGCGGGCAAGCCTCTCTGGATTCCCCATGACGTGAGGGGTCTTTGCTGCTCGACGCCGTGGAGCTCCAAGGGCTACAAGCGCGGGCAGACATGGATGTCCGAACAGATGAGCGATGCCCTGTGGCGCTGGAGTGACGGAGGAAAGCTGCCGATAGTTGTGGACGCGGCTTCGTGCACGCTCGGTCTCAAAGACGACATGTTAGAGCATCTCGATGACGACCGTAAGAATCGACTGAAACTTATCACTATTATCGATTCGATCGCGTGGTGCAAAGACCTTCTACCCTCACTGAAAATTCACAAAACGATTCCCAAAATTCTCGTCCATCCCACCTGTTCGACGACGCACCTCGGCCTCAGCGAGACCCTCCTCGAAATCGCCAGCGCGCTGGCTGCCGGCGCTGAAATTCCTTTGGGAACCACTTGTTGCGGCACCGCCGGCGACCGAGGCCTGCTGCATCCAGAGTTAGTTCACTCCGCCACGCGCGACACGATTGTACAAATACAGAGCTCCGGCGACGAAACCTGCTTCGTGTCCGCAAATCGGACCTGTGAGTTGGGTATGCGCCAAACTACAGGCAGAGTGTATGAGTCATTCATTTACGCGCTTGAGGAGGCCACGCGCAGCTCTGAGTGACTCACGGCGCTAGGGTCGCTGCGGGGGAATTAGGACACTATGAGATTCTGATCCGTGCAATCAGGCCTCAGCAACTACGGGATTCACTAATTGCCCGAGGCCTTCCACCTCGGGGACGATCGTCTCGCCAGGCTTTATTCTTCGATCTTGGTCTCTATACGTAACCAGTCTCATTGTCTTCTCGTCGTTTTTAGGCGCGGACGCGGATCTGGAACTTAAAAGTCGGGAGGCAGCGAGATGAAGTTCGCTGCCTCCAGGCATTACCTTCTCAAATCCTTCAGTGTTCTTAGATCATCGACCACGTATGCCAGGGAAGCCCGTAAGCCCTTGCCACAGCGGACAGGAGCCAAATCCGAGAGTTCTTCGCCTCTGCAGACCGGCAGCGTGAGGGATCCTTCTCCGATCCACGCTTGCTCGACCTTCACATCGTGCGGGACGTTCTCGACAAGTTCGTGAACTGCCGGGTGGTCCTGCTTGTCGGCGGCGAGACGGGCGGTGTGGAGAAGATTTACGACAGGCTTCTGTTTCAGTAGTGACATGTCCGTTATGGGTTCTCTCAGCGTGACAACGGCTTCAGCCATCCGTTGTCCGCTCGACGTCATAGACCCGGCGAACTTAGATCCAGGTGCGAGCGCAGGGCCTGCCTTCCCCGTCGCGGCGTAATACCGGGTCTGAAAAACTTCGCCCAGACGCTTGGGATAGCCCTGCGTCCAACCACGGGCAATTGCCGCGTCGTTGTCTACGAAGATATAGGGACAATACGAGATCGGCTTGCTTTGGAATAACGCATCCACGAGTAAGAAAAACTCGCGGTATTGATAACGAGCGGGGTCAAGATATTCGTCGTCGTTCCCGCTGAACTGCCAATCGTAGAAACAAGCATTGGCGTGACCATTGGCGGAGCGATCGGGATCGAGGCCTGGAGGCAACACTGCCGCCACGGCAGAGGGCTCGGCCCAGAATTCAATGTTGAGAAAATCTGAAGAGTAGTACCAGGGCGGAGCCGGATTCAGAGTCGATTTGCCTTTTGGTGTAAGCGGATAATTGAAACCTTTAAGCATTGATATCTCCTTCCTTAATGCCAGCTTTGATCTGAGCAAGCTCACTGCCATCGCGAGGTACTGGTAGTGAGCGGTCGTGCGGCATGACATTGCAGACTGAGACCCGGATTTGGGGGAATCGTCCCGAGCGCGAAGTAGGCAATCAAGCATTGGCCGGAAACGGGCAGTGTTATGACTGTGACAGAAGAGCCAAAGTCAACAGAATGACGTTGCGATCCGGACGGTCAGTGTGGCATTCAGCGCCAGAAGCCAGATTCCAATGCCTCGTAGGGTTCATTATTTTGGAAGCGTGCATGCAGGCAGTTGAATGTCACAGCGTAAGTCAGGATCGCGCATTCAAATCTTAGAAAGCGACTGGAGTAACCGTGACGCGGGTTGCCATTCCTTCAAGCAGCAACCTCGAGATTTCGGTAGAGGAAGCGGGAAAGGACGCCGTGGTCCGGCTGAGCGGCCGAATCGATGTCGACTCTTCGCCCGATCTTCGCAGTCGCCCTGCGGACGCTCTTGTTGGTCGACGAACGGCCTCAGACCATCATCGTCGACTTAGCCGACGTTCCTTCACCGTAAGTGATAAAAAGCTGCCCACAGCAAGATCTGTAGGAGGTGTAAGAGAATCGTCACGCTCGTGAACCGAACCATGAGCAGGCGGTATGCCAGAGGCGTTGTGACTTGATCCCGCGTGCAAAGTAAGCTCGCACCCAATGGATGAGCACGGCCATTCCTGCAGATTCCAGCGTGAGCGTCAAGGTGCAGAGGACGCTAGCCGCAAGAGATTCGCCGAGAAATTCCACAGGCTTGGCAGTTAGTTCACGCTAGGATCGGATACTTCTGGTTACGACAACCTGCGAGTTACCAGCAGCACGGGCCAGGACGATTGCGAGTGTGACCATGCGAGAGTCTCCATTTGGCTCGGAATGCCTTTAGAACGGTGTTGACCTTTCATATGCAAGACTCTTCAGCAAGCACGGTTCCAATCGTGGAGTACCACCAACCTCTCAAGCGGCAAGAATGCACTGTCTGACTGCACTTGCCCCAGCTTTTTACTACTCTTGATCGCAAATCGAGCCGATGGCGTTTCTAGGCCGGAGTCCGAAGAGGCAGACGGTGTCAAGTGTCACGTGTCATGTGACATGGCGGTCACGGCACTCAGGGGGTTAGTCACTTCAAGAACACATGAATTTGTTCCGATTGCGAGCATTAGCCTGCGATTATGCCGCTAATCTTCGTCTTCGTGAGTGGAACCGCAGTTGCTTCAACCAAACCATGAGAACTCCAGCGCTTCGCGATCTCTGCCTGCTTAAGGAGCAACTTTAATGTCCACCTTGCCAGCGTCCGCCGGATCCGCGGCGCCGGGCGCGAAACCGCAGCCGCCCCAGACCGATACCGACAAGACGGTTCCTCCCCGAGGCGCGAAGTGGAAGGGCTACCTAACGCCGATTTTCGTGGTGCTTCTCGCTCTGGCAGTCTTGATTACCATCACGCGCAACTGGAATGCCTGGGAAGGCGGCAAAGTCGAACAAGTAACCGACGATGCTTACGTTCGCGGCGACCTTACTCCGCTCAGCACCAAAGTGGCAGCCATCGTCCGCGCGGTCGACGTCGCGGACTACCAGCAAGTCCATAAGGGCGACCTCCTTGTCGAACTGCAGGACGATGACTATCGGGCGCAGGTGGATCAGGCCAAAGCGGCGGTTGCGGCGGCGAGCGCCGGCATCACAGAGAATGTCAGCCAGCGTCAGTTGCAGGATACGCGCATCGCGAAAGCGCTGGCAGGCATCGATCAGGCAAAGGCACAGATTGCAGCCGCGGAGGCCGGCAAGGACGCCGTGCAGGCTGAGTTGATCCGCGCTCGTTCAGAACGTAACCGCCAAGAGGGGCTTTATCAGACTCACTCGACGACCGAGCAGAACCTGGAGGCCGCGGTCGCCTCCGAAGGCAGCCTCTCTGCTCAGCTTTCCAGCCGTGATGCAGACCTCAATCAGGCGCAAACCATGCTGCTTAGTAGCGAACTCGCCGCCGAGGCCGAGCGACGCAGCAAAGTCGTTCTCGAATCGAAGGATGCAGAACTCCAGGCCGACCTGCACGCCAAGCAGGCGAGCCTTGCAGCAGTCCAGGTGAACCTTGGCTACACCAAAATTTACGCTCCCGACGACGGCACTGTGGGGGAACGGCAAGTTCGGCCCGGTCAACTCGTCTCCCCCGGCACGCAGGTCATCTCGTTTGTTGCTGTCACAAAGTGGGTGCAAGCGAACTATCGCGAAACGCAGTTGACGAACGTGACGATTGGGGACGCCGCCGATCTGCGTATTGACGAATATCCCGGACAACTCATTCGCGGCAAAGTCGTCGAGATCGCACCAGCCAGCGGGTCGCAATTCGCTCTGTTACCACCCGACAACGCTACTGGCAACTTCACGAAAGTCGTGCAGCGTATTCCAGTCAAGATCGCGCTTGACGACCCGGTGGTCGCGGCGACGCTGCGTCCCGGACTTTCTGTGGTTGCAACTGTCCGCACCAGACGATAACCGGAAATCTATGGCAGCTTCGACCATCTCCATTCGCCCGTCTGCCGTTGAGATCGCGCATGCGGCCGCCGCGGCTATGCCGTCTGAAGTATCGACGCGTCCTCTTCTCGGTATCCTGGGAGTCGTCATTGGTGCCGGACTTGTCACCCTCGCCGGCCGCATGCTCAGTCTTGGCCTTGCCGATTTGAGGGGGCACGTTGGCATTAGCGTCGACGATGGGGCATGGTTCGACAGTGCCTACAATGCGTCTCTAATGTTTATCGGCCCGTTCACTGTCTACATCGGCGGCCTGCTGGGCCCGCGCCGCGTGCTACTGTTTGCGGCAGGGCTGTTCACCATAACATCTCTCTACCTGCCGCTTATCCATAGCTACAGCCTTCTCATTGCTGCGCTGATCGTTGCCGGGCTGACCTCGGGCACTTTCTATCCGCTCACGCTGACGTTCGCCCTCCGCAACATTCCGCTGCGATACCTTCCGTTCACGATCGCCCTCTACGCGATCTGTGTGGATGGAGGTGTGAATATCGCGCCTTCGCTCTACGGTTGGTATAGAGACCAACTGTCGTGGCAGTGGATGTTCTGGAATTCCGCTGTGATTGCACCGGTGATGATGCTATGCATTTATTTCGGAATTCCGGCGCAGCCGCCGCGCAAGAAAAGCGGCACGGCACCCAGCTTCGTTGGGTTCTTTTACCTTAGTGCGGGACTGGCCTTGATTTTCACTGCTCTTCAGCAAGGCCAGCGACTCGACTGGTGGCGCTCGGGCGAGTTCAATGCCTGGTTTTGGTCTGGATCTTTTTTTCTCCTGGCCGCGCTGGTTCGGAGACTACGCGCTCCTAATCCTCTCGTGGCGCTACCTTTTCTGTTGAAGTGGAACACCATACTGCTTGGCTGCCTGCTCTTCTGGTTCCGCTTCACGCTCTGTACAACCATCATCCTCATTCCACAGTCGCTCGCCGTTCGCGGTTTCGAAGCCGACCAGATCGGTCCTGCGATTATCTGGAGCGCTATTCCGCTCCTTCCGATTGCCTTCATTGCCGCGCTCTTGCTATTGCGTAAAGTCGATCCACGCTTGCTGTTCGCCGCAGGGCTTGCTTGTACGGCATTCGCTGCCTGGTTGTGCTCGCAGTACACCACCGCCTGGGCGGCGCAGAACTTCTACCGCACCGAATTGCTCGTCGGCGTCGGACAGGCTTTTGCGTTTCTCGGCTTGGTCGGCTGCATTGTGCTCCAGGCAATCTTCACCGGCGGCTTGGCGAAGGCAGAGTGGGTCTTAAGTTTTTCGGCCTTCTTTCATGTCATTCGTCTGTTCGGCGGCACTGCTGGCGCAATTTATATGGGGCATTTCATTGCTCAGAGGGAGAAGGTGCACTCGAACCTCCTGGGACTCCACGTCAGCGGTGGCAACTGGATCACCGATCAGAACATTCGTGCCCTCACGGCGGGTCTCTACGCCAAATCCTCCGGCACTGCCGCCGCAACTGCCCGCGCTGTTGATCTGATTGGAGCCCGGCTGCGGCTACAGGCATATAGCTTGAGTCTTGTCGATGGATTTTTGCTTCTCGCATGGAGTTGCTTTTGCGCCTTGATCCTTGTCGCTTTGCTGCGGAAGTCGCCGTTGAACTATGGCGATCTCAGCGCCATGCAGCAGATTCCCGGCGCCAAGAAGGGATCGAATCAATGAAAACCAATGCGGTTCTGTTCGTGTTAGCAACTGCGGCCCTTTCTGCCTGCATTGCAGCGGCCCAGGATACAAGCAACACTGCCTCTCCTCCGCGCCACATAACACTGCCGGAAGCCGTGCAGTTGGCGCTCAAGCACAACCACGATATTCGCATCGCCGAATACAGCGTCGAGCAGAAAGAACAAGCCAAGAAGGCCGAGAAAAGTCAGTATTTTCCATCGATCCGGAATGACAGTAACTTCATGCACGCAACCGACACGGAGTTGATTGAGATCAGGCAGGGTAGTCTCGGTGTCGCCGGGGGAACTCAGATTCCGCCTGTAGATGCGATCATCAGCCAGGGTGGCAAAAACTTTATAACCAGCGGAACCCAGCTCACCCAGCCATTGACGACTCTGCTCAAGATCAGACGGGAAAACGATCTGGCCCAGGCCGAGTTGAAAGTTTCGCGCGAGAACGCCGCGCTCAGTAGAAACGACGTAGCGCTCGCAGTCCATCAGGTCTACTATGAGCTTCTGATTGCGCAGGCACATCGCAGCGCCACCGAGGCGCGAATCAAGGCCTCCGAAACCCTTCGAAGCGAGCGCGTCGAGCAGGTAAAATTCGGCAGCTCACTGGAAGAGAACGCGATCGACAGCCACGCCCAGCAGTTGCAAGCCAAGCAGGAGCTGCTGACGACCGACTTCCAGTTGACTGATCTGAAACTGAAACTCAACGACTTGATTGGTCTGCCACTGGCCACCGCCCTGGATCTTGATCCAGGCGTTCCCGAGTTTCAGGAGACTTGCCGGCGCGAGGAGTGTGTGACGGCCGCGGAGAGCTCACATCCGGAAATCCGCGCTGCCCACGCCGAAGTCGAGAAAGCTGAGGCTGCAGTTCGCCTCTCCAGGACCGATATCTGGGTGCCCGATGTCACCGCCTTTGCCCGCTACAGCTACCAAGAAAATGTCCCCTTCCTGGCGCGAAACTTTGGAACCTTTGGCGTTCACTTCGGCTACGACCTGTTCGACTCGGGCCGTAAAAAGACCTTACTGCGTGAACGTCAGGCGCAGTTGTCCCAAGCGAAGGAGAATCTGGCGAAGCTGACGGATGCGGTCGAGCTGTCAGTCGAGACAGCGTATAACAAGCTGGAAAGGACGCGGGAGATGTTGAAGGTGTCGGAGGAAGTCCTGTCTCTTCGCACCGAGGCGAACCGCGTGCGTCAGCAGGAATTGATACGGGGAGCGGCCCTAAACTCGCAGGCGGATACAGCAACGGCTCAGGAATACGAGGCCAAGGCGCTGCTGCTGCAGTCGCAGATGGACTACTTGCAGGCCCATGACGAACTCTTGGATGCGATGGGCAGTGCGCCTCAGTAGGTCGTTTTTCATCTATCGAGGACGCTTCGCAGCAGTTTGAGCAGCAGCTGATGATCGAATGGTTTTGCGAGAAACTCGACTGCACCCTCTTTCATGGCTTGAGACCGTGCCTCCGCATCGTCGTACGCAGTAATAAAGATGATAGGAATGTTATATCCCTCTTGTTTCAGTCTGGCCTGCAACTCCAGACCTGACATCTTCGGCATGCGGATATCAACGATCAAGCACGCGGCCTTGGAACGCAAGTCGGATTCGAGGAACGCTTTTGCTGATCGGAAGCACTGTGCCTCAAATCCCCCCGACTCGATTAGGTCACGCAGGGAGTCCTGTATCGACTCACTGTCATCGATGATGGCAATCAACTCAGTCGTGTGGCCCTCTGGCGTGGCCGCGAACGCAATATCGTTTGATCAATCGCGCCTACGCTCGCCTGTTTACCTCAAGGGCAAAACGGGATTTTCAAATTCAACCATCTTCTCGCGCGATGCCGAGCACGTCGGTCCCGTCCTGGGGCATAGGTCGCGAGATCCCCAATCTCCTCATCTTGGCCAGCAGTGTGGTTCGTTTAAGTCCCAGTTTGAAGGCGGCACCGCGGGGTCCGCCCACCACCCAGCCAGCCTGCTCAAGCGTCTCCAAAATCAGAGCGCGATCAGAATCTTCCAAGCTCATCGAGGACTCAAAAGCTTTAGGGCGATGCAGAATCGGGATAATAGGCTCTCGCTCCCTTCTTTGTAGAGGGTTCGGTAGCACGCTATCCCGCGCAAGAATAACCGCGCGTTCCACCAGATTTTGCAACTCGCGGACATTGCCCGGCCAGGCATACCACTGGAAGGCAGACATGGTTTCCGGAGGAATCGAGTCGACCGGTTTTCCGATGCGGCGGCTGAAGATCTCCACGAAATGCGCGACAAGCGAGGGAATGTCCTCGCGGCGCTCGCGAAGCGCAGGCAGCAGAATGGGGAAAACGTTCAGACGATAGTAGAGATCGCTGCGGAACTGACCGCGTGCTACCATCCTGCTGAGACTCCGGTTGGTTGCAGCAACAAGCCGAACATCCACCTTGTGAGTTTTACCGCTTCCGAGTCGCTCGAACTCCTGCTCCTGCAGCACACGCAGCAACTTCGGCTGCAGCGCAGGTGGAAGATCGCCTACTTCGTCCAACAATAGCGTGCCCCTGTCAGCCAATTCGAAGCGCCCAATCTTCTGCGTGATCGCTCCGGTGAAAGCGCCCTTCTCATGACCGAATAACTCGCTTTCAAGAAGATCGAGCGGGATAGCGGCGCAATTCAGCTTGATAAATGAGCGCCCGCAGCGCTGGCTTGCATTGTGAATGGCATTGGCGATGAGTTCCTTTCCTGTACCAGTCTCTCCTTCGATGAGAACCGTCGAATCTGTGGGAGCAACCTGCTCCACCTGCGCGAGCACCGATTCGAGAGCAGCGCTACTACCTATGATCCGCTCGAACGTCCGCTCGATCTGATCCGCGGTTCCAGTATTCGTAACCCTCGCATGATCTTCCACAGACCCCCCAAACCTATGCCTCCACACGATTGCGATAGTGCAAGCTTTTACATACTCAGAGCGGAACGGACCCTTTTGAGTAACAATTGATGATCGAACGGCTTTGCAAAAAACTCTACTGCACCGCGCCTCATGGCATGAATATGCATCCTGGCGTCTCCGTGAGCCGTAATAAAGATGATGGGAACGTCGCATTCCTCTTCTTTCAGCTTGCCCTGCAACTCCAGACCCGACATTTTCGGCATGCGGATGTCAACGATCAGGCACGCAGCCTTACGGTGCAAATCGGATTTGAGAAACTCCTCCGCGGACCCAAAACACCGTGCCGCAAGCCCCGCCGCCTCCATGAGGTCGCGCAGCGAATCTTGCATGGCCTCATCACCATCAATGATCGCAATCAATTTGGATGTTTGGTCCGATGGCATGCCGCGAGGGTAGCGTGGTGGCACGCCCTGGAGCAATCTAACTTTGGGCGGACGAACTTCGACCTTAGTAGGTTAGATTCCTACTTTTGATTGGCGATTAAAGACCAACAGGGAGGACTCAATAGCTATTAGGGCCTAAGCTTGTCGGCCATCCTGACAAGCTCAGGCAACGATTTGGCCTGCATCTTTTTCATGACCTGGCCGCGGTACATTTTGATCGTCGCTTCGCTGGCGCCGAGTTCCGCTGCAACTTGCTTGTTAAGCATCCCTGAGACGACCAGGTTCATTACTTCGCGTTCGCGAACGTTGAGTCTTTCACAACGATTTCGCAGTTCAGATAATTCTCGCTCTTTCTCGCGCAGGATGCGATCCCGATTGAGCGATCGCTGAACCGCATCGAGGAGGTCCTGATGCCTGAATGGCTTGGTAAGAAACTCAACTGCGCCAGACTTCATGGCCTTGACCGACATCGGAACGTCCGCATGAGCCGTGAGAAAAATGACGGGAATACTTATTTTCCCTCTTTTCAGTTGGTGCTGAAGGTCCAGGCCACTGATGCCGGGAAGTCTCACATCCAGGACCAGGCAACTGGGGCCGTCACCGTGCCCAACCGCTAAGAACTCTTGTGCAGTTCCAAAAGACTGAGAGCGCAGGCCGACCGATTCCAGCAGCCCCTGAAGAGACTCACGCACGTCAGCATCATCATCGACGATGAATACGGTCGGTACGTCGTGCGCACTCATTCCCCGTGCCCCTATCGAACATTACGGTGCAAACACTATGTCACAAGCTTCCGCTTGCTGCCCGCTCGGTTCCCAATAGAGTGTATCGGATAGTGCTATCCGGGAGCGCCCCGCCTGGGCCGGCACAGATCTCAAGGACGGGTTTTCGGTCGCCAGCTGTCACGAGAGGCCTCGAGCGCTCGGCCTAGAGTCGGATGAGAATCCAGAGGTCAATGCGGCACACTTGCCGATTCAGGATTGATCTCCCGTGCAGCGTGTACTTCCGACAGTTCTTTCGTGAAATTGAAGTCGGTGGCAGCCGCGCCGGTGATTAATCGGGCTCCGCGGTTGAACGTAAGGTCCTGGATTGCCCATTGCATAAAGACTAGAACCCGGCTTTGAAAATTCACCAGATACATAATGTGGATGAACGCCCATACCATCCAGGCAATAAACCCGGAAAGATGAGCCCCGAAAACGTCAGCCACTGCGGCTCCACGGCCTATCACGGCTAAGGACCCCTTGTCGAAGTAGTGAAAGGGAGGAGGATCCTTCTGACCTTTCACCTTTCGCAGTATTGCTTTTGCGGCGTATGCCCCTCCCTGCATCGCCACCTGGGCGAGTCCGGGCAAAGGTTTTCCTTTCTCATCTGTCGCTGAAGCCAGATCGCCTACGACGTAAATGTCCGGATAGTTCGGAATCGTCAGGTCGGGTTTTACTTTGACTCTCCCTCCCTTGTCAGTTTCGGCCTTCGTGCGGCTAGCCACGATTTTCCCCAGTGGCGACGCGGTGATGCCGCCAGCCCAGATCACTGTTTTCGCGGCGATCGAATCGGTTCCATCTTTGGAGTCGATCGTTAATCCCTCTTCGTTCATTTGCTTCACCACCGCGCCGCATCGCACCTGCACACCCAGGTTGGCAAGTGAATGGTGTGCTTTTTCAGACAGGTACTCGGGAAATGGCATCAGAACCCGAGGCGCGCCATCCATCAATATGATCTGAGCTTCTTTCGGGTTGATGGACCGAAAGTCGTTCTTCAAGGTTTGGCGCGCGATTTCGGCGATGGCCCCAGAAAGTTCCACGCCCGTAGGTCCCGCTCCCACAATGACGAATGTAAGCCAAGCGCGGCGCTGCTCGGGATCCGAGAGGCGCTCGGCCACTTCGAACGCGTACAGAATCTTGTGTCGGATCATCGTGGCTTCCTCAATGCTCTTCAGACCGGGAGCCCAATGTTGCCAGTCGTTGTGGCCGAAGTAGGATGTCTCGGATCCCGCGGCGATGATCAATGAATCGTAAGGAACGATGGTTCCGTCGGCGAGAATGACGCGTTTGAGATCGGGGTCCACATCCACGACGGTTCCCAGCCAGACACGAGTATTTTTCTGGCGGCTCAGCACGCTGCGAAGAGGGGACGCGATCTCTCCCGCCGAAAGCGAACCCGTCGCAACTTGGTAGAGTAATGGTTGGAAAAGGTGATAGTTCCGACGGTCGATCACCGTCACGTCAACCAGGTTTGAGCGCAAGTGCTGAGCCGCAGAAAGGCCGCCAAACCCGCCGCCCACAATCACCACCCTGCGGGGTTCGCTCGTCGTCATGTTTCTCCTATCGGGTGAATGAACCCCTCCGGGCTTACTATGATCGAAACTGCTCTCGGTTGAGCAAATCGAGTGTCATAACGCGAACCTTGATTACCTAAGCAGATTTTCCTTGGCGAGATCGATGATTTCGTCCCCACGTCCATTGAGAATGGCTCTTAGCATGAAGAGGCTGAAACCTTTTGCCTCCTCGAAGGTGATCGTCGGTGGCATCGCGAGCTCCTGCCGAGCTACGGAGACTTCGACCAATGCCGGACCATCGTATTCAAGAGCTCGTGCAATAGCGGGTTCCACCTGCTCCGCAGTTTCGGCTTTCAGTCCGAGAAGTCCCGCCCCTTCCGCAATTTTTGCGAAATCTGGATTGCGCAAATCGGTGCCGAAGTTCAGAACACCTGCGGACTTCATTTCCAGCTCGACAAAGGCCAGCGCGTCGTTCTTGTACACGATCAGCTTTACAGGCAAGTCCTGTTGCTTTAGTGTCAGCAGATCGCCCATCATCATGGAAAGCCCACCATCCCCCGACAAAGTGATCACTTGACGCCCAGGATACGTAGCCTGTGCGCCGATTGCCTGCGGTAGTGCATTCGCCATCGAGCCATGGTTGAACGAACCGAGCAATCTGCGGCGGCCGTTCATCGTAAGATAGCGCGCCGCCCAAATCACTGGGGTTCCTACATCGCACATGAAAATGGCATCGTCGGAGGCGTGCTGATCGAGCAGGCGCGTAACATATTGCGGGTGAATGGGTTTTTGACCGGGACTTCCGGTCGCCAAGTCGTCTAAACTCTTGCGCGTCAAGCGATAACGCGCAACACATTCCTTCAAATGCGTCTCGTGTGAATTTTGCGACAGCTTCGGCAGCAACGCCTGTAGCGTGGTCTTTAT
>Ga0210396_10003354_pt1 | contig 15982 bp, 12 predicted proteins | sample IncBWH17OmetaG_FD_155466 | JGI IMG/M metagenome (GOLD analysis project Ga0210396, IMG submission 155466) | Forest soil microbial communities from Barre Woods Harvard Forest LTER site, Petersham, Massachusetts, United States - Inc-BW-H-17-O ... | reverse complement strand
GTATCGGAGATTGACATGGCGAATGAAACCGCAAAAGTTGTCCGCTTCCATACCCTAGGTGGGCCGGAAGTATTGAAGATTCAGGATGAGCCAATCCCCGAGCCAGGAAAAGGCGAAGTACGCCTCAACGTGAAAGCTATCGGACTCAACCGGGCAGAATCGATGTTCCGACGCGGCCACTACCTGGAGTCTCCCGTTCTGCCGTCGAAGCTTGGCTACGAGGCGGCCGGTGTGGTTGCGGCGGTCGGGCCGGACGTGGACAAGAGCTGGATTGGCAAGAAAGCCAGCACCGTTCCGGCGTTTTTGATGACCAATTACGGTGTATATGGAGAAGTTGCGATTGTTCCAGCCAGCGCTTTGGCGGTTTATCCAGCAAAGCTGACGCCCGAACAGGGCACATCGATCTGGATGCAATACCTGACGGCCTACGGAGCACTGATTGCGCACGCTCACATCACAAAAGCAGACTTCGTAGTGATCACCGCAGCCAGCAGCAGTGTGGGAATCGCCGCCATCGAAATGGTAAGAGTGGAAGGCGCCACCAGCATTGCCACCACGCGAACGTCCAAGAAAAAAGCAGCATTGGCCGAGCTTGGAGCAACCCACGTGATTGCCACGCAAGAAGAAGACTTCCTCGCAAGCGTGAAGAAAATTACCGGTGGCAAAGGCGCTCGAGTGATATTTGACCCCATCGGAGGCCAAGGTATCGAGACGCTCGCGCAGGCGACGGCAGTTGGGGGAACCATCTTCGAATATGGAGCACTTGCGCCCGAGCCAACACCGTTTCCCCTGTTTACAGCGCTGAGCAAGGGCCTGTCCATTCGCGGATACACCCTCCGTGAAGTGCTTTTTGACCCCAAACTGAGAGCCAAGGCTCAGCAGTACGTTTTCGATCACATCGAAGCGGGCGACTTCAAACCGCGGATAGATCGCGTGTTTCCATTTGCGCAGATCGTCGAAGCGCACCGCTACATGGAGTCCAACGAGCAGATCGGCAAAATTGTTGTAACAGTGTAGCGATTAGGCCTAGACCTCGCACGAGTCGACAGACTGGATACGCACTTAAGGCGGTCGCCGGTATTTCCACTGAATCGTTAGTAGTAAGAATCGGGCGGCCCTTTGTACTCCTGAATCGTATTGCCGCCGTCGATCACCAACATCTGTCCGGTCACATACGACGCGGATTCGCAAGCGAGGAACGCGATCGCAGCGGCCACTTCCTCAGGACGCCCGGGCCGGCCGACCGGCGTATTTTTTCCAGCGATAATTTCCTGCTCGGTTGAAGACGCCGTCTCAATCCACCCGGGCGCCACCGCATTTACCGTGATTCCGTTGCGGGCAACTTCCATTGCAAGGCTTCGCGTCAGCCCCACCATGCCAGCTTTGGCCGCGCTGTAGGCCGTTGAGCGAGGATTGCTCACCAGTGGCCCAGTGACTGACGAAACATTCACGATACGACCATACCTTGCACTCAGCATCGACGGCAGAACCGCTTTCGTCACATTAAAGGTGGTCTTCAGGTTGAGCCCGATGCTGTAATCCCAGTCTGCTTCGCTAAGTTCCGCGAAAGATGTTGAGAGCGTCTCGTCAGGATTGCTGACCTGCGTCATACCTGCATTATTTATCAGGATGTCGACGCGGCCATATCGTGCTAGAACTTCGCGAACCAGCATCTCAGTGCTCACGTGATCGCGCAGGTCCGCCGGCAACGCAAAAACATCGGCCTTATCCACGGTCAGTTCCCGAGCCCTCTCATGGATTCTATCGGTCGTGGAAGTGATCGCGATTTTTGCCCCACCTTGCGCCAACAACCGAGCCGTGGCAAAACCTATCCCCTGAGCGCTGCCCGCCCCCGTGACCAGCGCCACTCTCCCGAAAAAATTCATTTATCTAATTCCCTCGTTTTTTTCTGAGCTCCAACAGAACTGGTCGAATCTGAAACACCGGCACTTCAACGCGATTGGAAATCAAGCTTCCAATTATCGCCTTAATCGTCCAAAAGAAAGTATTTCCGAGTGCGTCGTCACTACAAATGATTGTGAGGCTCGAAGCGTTCAGAACTACGCAGCAAGAATACAAAGGAAACCAACCCAATAAGCGCGAGGAAAAGCGGGCCGTACGTCTTGCTCGCGTCGTGCAATATGACACCGATAACCCAGTCGAACAACTGAACCAGGCTCATCGTTAGAGCCATGGCAGCCATGCCCCCTCGTGAACGGAACCCTAGAAAGATCAGAACGACCAACGGAATGGCGAGGCTTCGAGACGCGGCGTACAACGCGAAGCTGTCGTGGATGCCTGTTCCGAGCAGGCCCGCCACGGCAAACGATGCGCTCACGATCGCGCTGATCGCCGTTATGGCAGCGCATATCCAGAATGCCCTTGGAGTCTTCTCGTTGCTTGGCATGGTTTGCCTTAAAGGCGTCAGTCGTCCAATGAATTGGTATGAAACTATAGTGAGCCTCTACATCGCAATCTATTGGATGTGCAACACTCAGATAAGTCGCACCATCTGAAACCGGTCCAGCAATGATTCCTATCACCAACCCCTGGAAACTTCCCCTGCCTTCACCTCTGCGCATCCTCTTCCATCTGCGTTAAACTTTCTTATCGATGATAAGTCTGCCCCCGATCACCCTGCGTCTCCGCGGGTTCAAACTGATTGACCGCGTGGCGCTGGCCTTTTTGCTGCTGTGCTCCATCGCGCTGGGCGCGGCCTGCGGCTTGCTCTTCGTGTATGCCAGCGACCTGCCCGAAATTCGCGCGCTCGAAACCTATCGCCCAACAGTCGTGACCGAAATTTACGCCGACGATGGCCAAATGGTCGGCAGCTTCGCGCTGCAGCGCCGCATCCTCATGACCTACGAGCAAGTGCCCCGGGTGCTTTACAACGCCGTTACCGCCATCGAGGACCAGCATTTCGAAGATCACTGGGGCATCGATTTCCCGCGCATTGCGGGCGCTGCCTTTCGCAACGTTTTGAAGCATCACATCACCGCGGGCGCCAGCACCATCACCATGCAGTTGGCCGGGAATCTTTTCCTCGACCGCAGCGATAAAACGTTTCGCCGCAAAATGCAGGAAATCCTCCTCGCTCTGCAAATCGAGCGCCGCTATACCAAGCCGCAAATTTTCACCATGTATTCGAACCAGGTTTACCTGGCCCACGGCAACTATGGCTTCGCGGCTGCATCGCAATTTTATTTTGGCAAGTCCGTCACGGATCTGAAGCTTCAGGAAGCCGCGTTACTCGCCGGCATGGTCAACGGCCCAAAATTTTCGCCGCTGAATAATCCCACGCTCGCACTCGCGCGCCGCAACCTGGTACTCCACCGCATGGAGGAAGAAGGCAAAATCACCCCCGCCGAAGAAGCCGCTACCCGTAAAACGCCCCTCGGCGTGCACATCCAGTATCCACGCAACGACCTCGCGCCTTATTTCTTCGAAGATATTCGCAAATATCTGGAATCCACTTACGGCACCGAAGCCGTTCACGAGCGCGGCCTGCGCATCTACACCACTCTAAATATCGCCATGCAGCGCGCCGCCAATCAGTCCGTCCGCGACGGCCTGCACAGTTACGACCGCCGCCACGGCTGGCGCGGCAATCTGCCTAATATCCTCCGCGACAATCTCGGCACCATCGCTGCTTACGAAGACGACGACTGGCGCCGCCCCATCGAAAAAGGTTCATACACCACCGGACTCGTGCTTTCCGTCGAAGACAAAAGCGCCACCATCAAAATCGGCAACTATCGCGCAATTCTTTCGCCCGCTGATTTTGCCTGGACCGGCCGCAAGAAAGCTTCCGATCTTCTGAAAGCCGGCGACCTCGCCCAATTTTCTATCCAGGAATTACGCGAAACTACTGCGCGCGTGCAACTCGAGCAGCAACCGGGTCCGCAGGGCGCCATGGTCGCCATCGATAATCCCACCGGCGAAATCAAAGCCATGGTCGGCGGCTACAGCTTCGAAGACTCAAAATTTAATCGCGTCACCCAGGCGGTTCGCCAGGTGGGCAGCTCTTTCAAAATTTACGTCTACGCCGACGCCCTCGAAAAAGGTTCTACGCCTTTCGACACCATTCTGGACGCGCCTTTCACTACTATCAGCGGCGGCCAGCCCTACTCACCGCACAATTACGACGAAAAATTCGAAGGCAATATCACCCTTCGCCGTGCATTGGCGGGCTCGCGCAACGTTCCGGCCGTCAAGCTCGCCGAAAAAGTCGGCATCAACAGCGTTGTCAATGTCACCCGCCGCTTCGGGATTACCACCCCGCTTCCGCCTTATCTTCCGCTCGCTCTAGGCTCCGCGGATATGCGCTTGCTCGAACACGTTTCCGCCTTCACCGTTTTTCCCAATGACGGCATCCGCATCGATCCGCACATGATTCGCCGCGTCACCAGTTACGATGGCGCGCTGCTCGAGGAAGCTCACCCTATCGTGCACGACGTAGTGACGCCTGAAGTAGCTCGCACCATGACCGCCATGCTTGAGGAAGTCATCCAATTCGGCACCGGCATCCAAGCCAAATCGCTCGGGCGCCCCGCCGCGGGAAAAACCGGAACCACCCAGGACTATACCGACGCCTGGTTCATCGGTTTCACGCCGCAAATTACTTCCGGAGTGTGGGTCGGATTCGACGACAAACAAATCTCGTTGGGGAAAAAAGAAACCGGCGCGCGTGCAGCGCTCCCGGTCTGGATTCAATTTATGAAAGCGGCACACAGTGGCATGCCCGAAGTCGAATTTGCCAACGTGGTGCCGCTTGAACAACAAGCCGCCGACCACGAAGTCCACGTGGACACCCCCGACACCGCGCCCACCGAAGACGAGCCCCGTGCACCCAAAGAGAAACCACCCGCCCTCATCCCGCCGGCCGCGCCACCGCCAGTAAAAACGTCAACATCCACCGCCGTGACCGCTCCGACCGACGCCGTGCACCCGTAAATTAACGTCTAGCGCTCTTCGGGGTGCCCCACCCTCAGGTTTTTGGAGGGTGGGTCTTGTAACGTGGAAACACCCGGGCTCCTAATAGAGGCTTCTGCGCTCTTTTGTTGGGGCAATAGGACCTTACTTATCGCGGAGAATCACTTCGCCTTGGCCGACCAGCTGGTCATTAAGCCATAACCTGTACTTGAATGTGGCGCCTTTAATCCCGACCCGGGGCGGCCCGCTCAGCAGCCGCATGCCCGCAGGAGCCTGGAATACATTGGACGAAAACGGACACCGGTTAGCGTCGAACTCCACGCGCAAATTACCAGCGTCAGACAGCCAGGCGATCTGGTCGCCATCATCGAGCACCACAACTTGGGGAATAACGCCTACAAGTACCGGCCGCTCAGCCATTGTTTCTCTAATCCTTCTGAAGTGATGTTTCTAAAGTGCTTAATCGTGTGACGCCGCGGCCCAAAATTCCGCAACCATGCAGCGAGAAACGATAGCACATCCGCGCACATCATTCTGTATCGAGCGCTATCTTATCTGCCTCGCAAGGCATCCTAATTAGTACAGCTGGCCGTCAGTACCCTTGACCGCTGCAATATGCGCCCGTAAACTGGTTGTGCAGGGTTTCTCAACACCAGACATTTCCGCCGCGTCCACATCGTTGGCCTGAAGTGACTCTGCGTTCGCAGAATATGCCTTAAGAGCGTCCGGCTGTATTCGGACGCGGAAAGAAACATTAAGAATGGCTACAGCTTCACGCGCATGGTCGATTCCTCTACCTAACGGCTCACGAATCTCCGTGATCATGTCCCTGCCGTTCGCGCTCGTTCATATCGCATCATTGCTGATATTTTTCATTCCTTTTCATTGGTATTACCTGGTGACCTGCCTCGCGCTTCTCGGCGTGCGCATGTTTTTCGTTACCGCCGGATACCACCGCTATTTTTCGCATCGCGCCTTTAAAACCAGCCGCGCGTTTCAATTTGTAATTGCCTTCATGGCCATGAGCTCGGCGCAAAAAGGTGTTCTCTGGTGGGCAGCGCATCATCGCCATCATCATCGCCATTCCGATCAGGAACTGGATCTTCATTCCCCGACGCTATTTGGATTTTTCTGGTCGCACGTCGGCTGGATCATGTCCGACAAATACAACGACACCCGCCTGAACTACATCGGCGATTTCGCGAAATTTCCCGAGCTGCGCTGGCTGAATAAATATCACATGGTTCCTCCTGTAGCCCTGGGAGCGGTGATTTGGCTGATCGGCGGCTGGCACCTGTTCGTCTGGGCCTTCTGCCTGAGCACCGTACTCCTGTGGCACGACACCTTCACCATCAATTCGCTCTCGCATTTGTTCGGAACCCGCCGTTATGAGACGACCGACACCAGCAAGAACAACTGGTTCCTCGCACTCCTCACACTCGGCGAAGGCTGGCACAATAACCATCACCATTTTATGGCTTCCGCTCGCCAGGGATTTTTCTGGTGGGAAGTGGACATCACCTACTACACGCTGAAAATGCTCTCGTGGTTCGGCATCGTGTGGGACTTGCGCAAGGTGCCAGTGCATTTGCTAAGCGAACAAAAAATCGCGGCCTAAGTTTAATTTTACTGGAAGCATTCCCGGGACAGGCATTCATGTCTGTCCCTTTTTTTATTTCTCTAACCTTTCTTCGGAACTCAGCAATCGAACTGCGCTAATTTTCAAAATTCAGATTCACCGGCTCGGTCTGTGTTTCACCAAAAGGCTTGGCTGTGACCGGCACGTCGGTTCCGACAATTTCAAACTTCACGTTGTTAAGCCAAACCATGCCCGATTTATTCACCAGAATGCCAAAGGCGACAGCCGTCGCCTCTTTTGGCACGTCCAGAACAACTTGATATTCATGCCAATCAACGGAGCCCTTGATGGAGCGATCCATCATGTTGTCTAACGCGAATGGCTTGGAGTTCACGTCCACCCGCATCCACAAACCCGCCCAATCCTTTACCTCTTCCGCTTTCACTGACGCGCTCAGCCGTATCCGCTGTCCGGCATATTTACCGGCGCTAAACATCTGCATTGACGTTCCAAATCCCTCTGTGGCCGACGGTTTGGATTTCAGATAAGCGATGCGAAAACCGTTGCGCTTTGCTTCCGAATCCACGCCCGTTTCGTAATTCTCGGGGTTGCTTCCGGCCAGATGCCATCCCTGCGGCGCACTCGCGGACCTAACCGGTTGATCTTTAGCCGGCGCGCGAAGGGCCGCCAGCGGAAGCGCCAGGCCAGCGGCGGTCGCGACAATGATCAGTGTTCTTCTTTCCCACAATCTGGTTGCATCACGAAAAGTATGTGCCATGACCGTCGTCCTCCCAGATTCGGCAACGTCTGCATCAGCTAGATAGCTCAATCTTGCGTGGCGAGGTCGAAACTTGCGTCAAAATAGCACCGCGATCTGGTGCCATCAAGAAATTAAACCGTAAACGATATGGCCGTTCGGAGGCCAGATGCGGCGAGTACTTTTGCGCTTCAGTAGTTTGTCAACTGTGTCCGTCGCACCTAAAGAAATATTCACCGTACGTTCATGGATTGCGTTCGAATGAACATTGCAGCGCTGGGTTCGTTGTGTTTGAATGCGGGTGCACGGAAATTTGGGAGGTGTTTGGTGATGAGCGTTACGCGGACGGCGTGGATAAATTGCGCAGGAATTTTGGCTTTAACTGTAGGGTTGGTCGCAGGCGGAAAAATCGCCCTTAACGCCCAAGAAGGCACGAGCCAGAGCGCGACGGGCAAATCCGGATATCACCTGATTAAAAAAGTGAAGCTTGGCGGCGAAGGCGGTTGGGATTATCTCACCGCAGATGCGGCCAGCCGACGCTTGTTTATTTCGCGCGGCACCCACGTCATGGTGGTGAACGCTGATGAAGGCAAAGTCCTCGGCGACATTCCCAACACCCAAGGCGTGCATGGCATTGCACTCGTCGCGGACATGAACAAGGGGTTCACCAGCAATGGCAAGACCGGCACATCAACCGTATTTGACATGAAGACTTTGCAGCCCGGCGGAGAGGCAACCACAGAAAAAAATCCGGACGCCATCATCTATGATCCGGCGTCGAAGCGCGTGTTTACTTTTAACGGGGGTTCTGATTCGGCCACGGCCATCGACGCCGCGACGGGCAAAGCGGTTGGCACCATCGCGTTGGGCGGCGGGCCTGAATTTGCTGCGTCCGACGGCAAGGGCCAGGTCTTCGTAAATCTGGAAGACAAGAGCCAGCTCGTAAAATTCGACCCTGTCACTCTGAAAGTGGAAAAAACCTGGCCACTGGCCCCCTGCGAATCGCCTTCCGGACTCGCCATCGATGCCGAACACGAAATTTTAATCGTCGGCTGCCATAACAAAATGATGGCTTTCGTCGATGGCAGTTCCGGGACGGTGATCGGCACGGTGCCCATCTGTCAAGGTGTGGACGCCAATCGCTTCGACCCTGCGACCGGCTTCGCGTTTGCGTCATGCGGCGATGGCACGGTCACCGTGGCGCACGAGGATTCAATCGACAAGTTCACCGTGGTCGACACTATCGCCACGCAACGCGGCGCGCGCACCATGGAGCTGGATACCTCCAACCACAATTTATATTTGGTCACCGCTGATTTTGGCCCAACACCAGCAGCCACGCCAGAACATCCCAGGCCGCGTCCGCCAATCATTCCCGACACCTTCACCTTGCTGATCTTTGGCAGGTAAAATCTATCGGTAGAATTTTCTCAGCTAAAACACGACTCAATGCGCCAATAAAAACTGCTTGAATTCGTCGTAACCATTCGACATCGGTAGCGACAGTTTCTCCCGTTGCAGATACGCCGCGAGCCGAGCTGGCAATCGCGGAGCAACGCCAATTGCGCGCGTCACCACTTCCGCAAACTTTGCCGGGTGCGCCGTAGCCAGCACCAATCCTTGCGCCGGCTCCGGATGCGCTTTGCGGTAAGCCTCCCAGCCCAAAATCCCCACCGCCGTGTGCGGATCAGCAACGTACTGATAGCGCTCGTACACCAACTTCATCGCCGCGAGGGTCTCGGCATCCGTCGCGCCGTGTCCCCAGATTTCTTTTTGCACGTGTTCCAGCCGGTTGCGGCACAAATCCAACAGCCTGGGAAAATTGTTGGGATTTCCCACGTCCATGGCGTTCGACAAGGTCGCATACGCCGGGTGCGGAGAAAATTTTCCGCTGCGCAAATATTCCGGCACCACGTCATTCGCATTTGTCGCCGCCACAAATCTGGTCACTGGCAATCCGATGCGCTTGGCAAATAGTCCCGCCGTCAAATTGCCGAAATTTCCGCTGGGCACCGAAACAATCAGCGGCACGGAAGCCACCGGCAATTGCCGGTACGCGGCCACGTGATAAAACATCTGCGGCAACAGCCGCCCGATATTGATGGAATTCGCCGAAGTCACAAAAGCGCGCTTGTTCAATTCCACATCGGAGAACGCTTGTTTCACCAATCGCTGGCAATCGTCAAAAGTTCCTTGCACTTCCAGCGCAGTGATGTTTTCCCCCAGGGTTGTGAATTGCTTTTCCTGTGCTTCACTGATGCGCTTCGAAGGATAAAGAATCACTACGCGAATTCCCGACACGCCCAAAAAACCATGCGCCACCGCGCTGCCGGTATCGCCCGAAGTAGCCACCAGCACTGTCAGTGCGCGCGTTTCGTTACGTACAAAATAAGCCATCAGCCGCGCCATGAATCGCGCGCCAAAATCCTTGAACGCCAGCGTAGGCCCGTGAAACAGTTCCAGAATGTGCAATCCCGGCGACAACGACACCAGCTTCACCGGAAAATTAATCGCCTCGCTCACTACTTGCCACATCACTTCTTCCGGCACTTCCGCGCCGGCAAACGGCCGGGCCACCCGAAAACATACTTCCGTGAACGGCAGCCGCCGGAACTCTTCCAGTTCTTCCGGAGAACGCCGCGCAATTTCCACCGGCATATACAATCCGCCATCCGGCGCCAACCCACGCAATACCGCGCCGCGCAGCGACGTCAGTGGCGCTTCCCGGGATGTGCTGCGGTATCTCATCTCAGCGGCGACACATTTCTTTTGTAATGGCTTACAAACATCAGGCGTGTTCAACCTGCTCGCGTATCTTTTGCAGGAACCGTTCTACGTCAGCCGCATTGTTCTTTGAATCGCTAGCGTGCTTTGCGCGCAACTCGGACACCTGTACCGCGCAATGCGCCAGCGTTTCATAACTCTTCCTGCGCCCCGCGATCAACAGCGGATAACACCGCGCCACCGTTTCGCGCGGCGTTTCCTGATCCTTTACATGAAACGTTCCCCGCCACAACACCGGCTTCGGATCATTCAGATATCTTTCCACCAGCATGCGCTGTTCTTGTTCGGTATTAGCCAGATGCACCACCGTCATTTGCCGCCGCAAGCGCATCAAAATATTGTTCTGCGCATAAATCACACTCCCGGTGGTATCCAGAACGATTGGCGTGCCGCCAGAGTCTTTCTCAAGCCCGCTCGCCTCTCTCTCCAGATTGCTCAGAAATTCGTCCATCACTCCGATTTCTTCCGCCAAATATTCCGCTTCCCGTTGCACATAGGTCACACTGTTCGGCCAACCCATCCACGCAGCCACGCCGTTAATTCCCGAATACCCGCCCGCCGCCAGCCGCGGGGCTAGTCTTTGCTCAATCAGGTCATCGCAGCAAACTGACCTCCAGCCCGCCGCCGCTAACTTCTTTGTCCAGAAACTTTTGCCGCTTCCAGACATACCCACTAACGCCAAGCGGGAGAGCTTTTCCTTATGCATTTCACTGTTCATGAATAATTTCTTACCTTAACGTGCCCTCTGCGCTGGAGCAACACGCCTTCCCCCGGCCGTCCCCTTGAAAAACAATGTGCTCCTGGAACCCTGTACGACCGGACGGCTTGCAGCCCGATAACCCTGATGTTACGTTTGCAAACAGCTGTGGGGCATCATTTGAAGCAATTGAAGCATGGAGTTAGCGGTTTTTGGGTCCGGTTAGCATCTTTTCATTACTGAACTATGGGCAGCCGGCAAAAATCGAAATTCAACTGTAAATTTTCGTGACGCGAGGTCACTCCGGTTTCATCGGGGCAGGCGACCAGCCCTGGCTTAGATATTCGCGCGCGAGGTCTTCGTGGGTTATTCGTTTCATAACGACAATCGTTTGCCGCAAGGCCGTCTGGCCATGGCTTCCTACGTTATCGTGGGAATGATCGGCGTATTGCTTCTTGGTTTTTGGAAGCTGCAGATCATCGACGCCGAGAAATATTCTTCCATGGCCGAACGCAACCGCGTGCGCTCCATTCCGGTCATCGCGCCGCGTGGCCGCATGCTCGATCGCGATGGCCGCGTGCTGGTCGACAATCGCCCGTCGTTCAGCGTTTTGCTTTTGCGTGACGATCCCGCCCTGGTCGAAAAAAACCTTCCCGCCATTGCTGATGGACTCAACATCGCAGTCGAAGACTTGCGTGACGATCTCAGCACCACCCGCAACCTCCCCAAATTTCAGCCCATTATCATTAAACCCGAAGCTTCCGACGCGGACATCGCTTTCATCGAGTCGCATCGCTCCGATATTCCTATTCTTGAAATGATTTCCATCTCTCGCCGTCGCTACCTTCCCAACGGATTTATGGCCCACGCCAGCGGCTACGTTGGTGAAGTAAGCGAGCAACAAATTGAGTCAAGCAACGGGCGCTTTCGCCCCGGCGACTTCGCCGGCAAAACCGGGCTGGAAAAACAGTACAACGATCTTTTGATGGGCACCGACGGCATGCGCCGCGTCATCGTCAACAGCGTCGGAAAAGAAGTTGGCCGCCTCTCCACGCAGGAAGCCATTCCCGGCAAACAAATTCAGCTCACCATCGATTACGACCTGCAGCAAGTCGCCGAACAATCTCTGGGAACGCGGCCTGGCGCCGTGGTCGCACTGGACCCCCGCAGCGGTGAAGTTCTTGCCATGGTCAGCCGCCCCACGCCTGACCCCAACGATTTTTCCGTGCGCGTTTCGAATGAAATATGGAAAGGTCTTAACGACGATCCACTGCACCCCATGTTGAATCGCGCCATTCAGGCGCAACTCGCTCCCGGCTCGGTTTTTAAAATCATCACCGCCACGGCCATGCTGGAAGATAAAGTTCCGCCGGAAAGCTATACCGCTTTTTGTCCCGGCTACGCCACTTTCTACGGCCGCCAATTCAAATGCTGGGTGTACGGCAAAAGTTCCCACGGAGTGGTGAATTTTCGGAAAGCCATTCTCGATTCCTGCGATATTTTTTTCTATAACGTGGGCATGAAGTTGGGTATCGACCGCCTTGCGTACTACGCCACCAAAATGGGCATTGGCCACAAAACAGGAATCGATCTGCCTTCTGAAGAGCCCGGCCTGATGCCTTCCGAGGAGTGGGTGGAGCGCGTCTTCCATCGCAAGTGGTACCCCGGCGAAACCATTTCGGTCTCCACCGGTCAGGGCGCCGTCACCACTACACCGCTGCAATTGGCGCGCACCATCGGCGGCATCGCCATGGGCGGCATTTTCAAACAGCCGCATTTATTGAAAGACGCGCAAAACGTAGGCGAAGAACGCTTCAACATTTCCGAGCCCACCGTGGAAAAAATAACTGACGCCATGTACGGCGTGGTCAATGACGGCGGCACCGGCGCTTCGCTGAAGCTTGCGGGTGTGGAGCTCAGCGGAAAATCCGGCACCGCGCAGGTCATCGGCTACTCCACCCGCGACCGTCTCGGCAAACAGAAAAAATTTGAAGATAACGCCTGGTTCGTGGGTTACGCTCCGCGCCGCAATCCCGAAATCGTCGTCGCCGTTCTGGTGCAGGAAAGCGGCCAGCATGGCGGCACCGCGTCCGGCCCGGTGGTGCGCGACATTATTAAGGCCTACTACGACAAGAAAAATAAAAACAACGGCCAGACCACCGTCGAATATCAGCGCTTCAATTTTGATAACGGCACCAATCCAGCGCAGGCCGCACTAGCAGTCAAAGACGCTGAGCTGGCTGCTCCAGCCAAACCAGTCGCGCCAAAGTTGAATTCCGCGGCTGCGGCTGCCGCGATCATTCCGGCGCCAACGGAGAAGGCCTTGCGCCCATAGATTTTAGTCCGGAAAAATCCGGCAGCATTTTTGCCAGTGAAATGAAAAGTAAATGAAAGACGCACCCGGTACTCGCGATTACGATTGGTGGCTGCTAGCCATCCTGGCGGCCATCTGCGCTGTTGGCGTGATTGAAATCTATTCCGCCACGCATGGCAGCTCTCTGGCCGGCATGCACATGAAGCAGATCCGCTGGCTGGTCATCGGCTTCGCCCTGATGTTCGCCCTGTCCCGCCTCGACTACCACCTGATCCTCGATCAAGCCCCCATTTTGTATCTTATTGGTATCGTTGCCCTTATCGCCGTGCTGGCTATGGGCCACAGCCGCTTCGGAGCCAAACGCTGGATCCCCTTCCTCGGCGAATTCTTTCAGGTGTCAGAATTGGTAAAGTTGATTATAATCATTGTAGTCGCCCGCTTCTTTGCGGAAGTGAGCAGTGATGAGCTTTCCCTGCAGGATTTGATCAAAGCAGGATTCTTAGTAGGGCTACCGCTAGTATTGATTCTAAAGCAGCCCGACCTGGGTACAGCTCTGGTGCTGTTACCGATGCTGGTAGTGGGTGCGTTTCTCGCCGGCCTGCAATGGCAGCATGCGGCGATAATTTCACTGGTGGGCTTATTGGCTGTAGGCAGCATTTTTTATGCCCCGGTCAGCCGCCACATCCTGAAACCGTACCAACGGGAGCGCGTGACGTCCTTCATGCACCCCGAAGAAGACGCAAAAGGTTCCGGTTATCAGGTGTTGCAATCCAAGATTGCCGTCGGTTCCGGCGGTTTCTGGGGCAAAGGGTTTGGCAACGGCAGTCAGAATCAACTGGGCTACATCCCCGTCCGCTATTCAGATTTCATCATGTCCGCGTGGGCTGAAGAACAGGGATTCAAAGGCGTGCTGCTTGCCCTTGGGCTGTATATGGCGCTTCTGCTTCGACTGGTCCAGAACGCCCAGCGCGCCAAGGATCGCGCCGGAATGTTTCTGGTCATGGGCGTCGCCGCAGCGCTCGGTTTTCACGTTTTAGTAAACGTGGCCATGGTCATCGGCGCTATGCCGGTTACCGGGATTCCGCTGCCCTTAATGAGCTACGGAGGTTCTGCCACGTTGTTTGTTTTCCTGGCGATTGGCCTGGTGATGAATGTACGGCTTCGCCGCTTCGTCAACTGACGAACGCCAGTGCCCGTTTGACGTGCCCGCTTCGGCTGGCCGCCCGGGCGTAGCTTCAAAATTGTTTTAAATGATTGGAACGGGTTGACCGCCCAGTTGCCGTTTTTGCGTTTGGCCGCTCGCGGTCGCCGGTAAATTTAAGGAAATAAGAGTGAGGACAGCATCGTCCGCCGTTTGCCTGGGAAGCTCCCCGCAACGGATTAGCCTCGAAAGACTGAGGAATTATCAATTCAGCGGTGGCACCCAACCCGCCACCCCCTCCGCCTTCGAACGTCAAAACCACCTCCAAGCGGTCGTGGCCACGTGTGTCCCGGTTACTCCGGGGCAGGCGCCGGTTTCTCGGACCTCCGACGGGCACAAGCTCGCGGCGATGCCTCCCGAGGAGTTTTATGTCAAAAGAGTTAGTCATATCAGCGGCCTCCCATGAACGGCGGGTCGCGATACTTGAAGAAGGTCAGTTAGTAGAAATTTATATCGAGCGCGAAAAAGAGTTCGCCCTCGTCGGCAGCATCTATAAAGGTAAAGTCACTCGCGTCCTTCCCGGAATGCAATCCGCTTTCGTGGACATTGGTCTGGATGGCGACGCCTTTCTGTACGTCAGCGACGTTTTCGAAAATCTGGAAGATTACGATCACGACCACCCGCATGAAGTGCCGCATGCCGCCGCTATAGAAACAGAATCGCATCCTGCCGCTGCCATCGAGCACGAAGCGGAAGCGCATTCCGTCGAATTGTTGCCTGGTGAATCGCTCGCGAAAGCTGGCGGGTCCGATGCACACGACGATTCCATTGCCGAAGTTTCAGACGAATCTCGCGGCTCGCAACGCGCCGAGACCAGCGAACACGAAGGCCAGCACGAACATTCGGACGAGGCGCAGCCCGGAAACGCGCATGAACATGATGCGTCCGAGCCGGAAGAACGCCAGCCCGAATCAAATGCCTCCGCACCGCAGAATTTTGGTCCGAACTATAAGTCTTCGCAAAATTATTCGCCGCGCGGTGCCAGCGGACCCGGCCAGAATTTTGGCCGTGGGAACGATCGCGGCAATGACCGTGGCAACGATCGCGGACAGGATTCCGGCAGCAACCGTGGCGGCGGGCGTTTCGGCCGGCGCGGCGGACGCCGCCGCGGAGGTCGTCCTGGGCCAGGCGGCCGCACTTTGCCGCCCTCGAAATATGCTTCGCCGCAAGGCCAGAACGATACTCGCGGAGATTCGCGTGGCAACGAACCGCGTTCGCAAGGCCAGAATCGTGGCGCGCAGCCTCGCGGATTCGAACCACGCGGCGCAGCGCAACGCGGCTTTGATAATCGCCGCCCCGAAACACCGCGCCAAAGCGGCGCTTCTCCAGTAGCGCCGAATTTTGATGCCGCTGAAGAACCGATCCTGCTCCCCGGTGAATCGCTCGCGAAATATCGCGGCAAGCCCATCGCTGCTTCCAGTTCCCCGGTAGTCGAGCAAGAACCCACCAAGACTTCCGAGGCCGCCGAGAATTCTCGTCCTGCCACCGGATCTACATCGCCATCACAGCCGGCCGCCGTTGGCGGAGTCGTTCCTCGCCGCTTCACTGGAGGACTTCCCCGTTGGCTGCTGGCCGATGCAGGCGCTGAATCCGAAGCCGCCCCGGTATCCGCCGACGAAAACATTGGCGTGGCTGACGACAGCACGCTTTCCGCGCACGGAAATAATCCGCCGCGCCACGAAGCGTCTCCTCTGGAGCTGCCCACCTCCGGAAGCTCC
>Ga0210396_10003352_pt1 | contig 15986 bp, 13 predicted proteins | sample IncBWH17OmetaG_FD_155466 | JGI IMG/M metagenome (GOLD analysis project Ga0210396, IMG submission 155466) | Forest soil microbial communities from Barre Woods Harvard Forest LTER site, Petersham, Massachusetts, United States - Inc-BW-H-17-O ... | reverse complement strand
TGTTTTCCACTATGGTCATGATGGCCATCAGAACAACGCTGATGACCTCTCCGTTGTTGGAGCTCGTTCGTCGAACAAAGGGCAGGCCATTACCGAAGAAGATACCGCCATGATCAAAGCCCGACGCGCTATCGGCGGCAAGCTATGCTTGATTTTGGGGCTCTCAAGTAATGCTTGATTGGAGCTAGTAGTGAAGACATGATCACGGCGGTAAAACTGCTGCCCAGACGGCTTTATGAAGCGATTTAACCGACGGAACTGCCACCGCTCGGAATTTTTTGGCTGGTTGATCTCACTTACTGTTTTGTATGAACCGTCCCGCAGCAGTTAGCCTTTACCTGAGCTGTGTCCTGATTTGCGCGCTGCTTTTCGGATGCGCTGACACTTCTGGCGTCAGGATTTTTTATCTGCCGAGCGCGGTGATTCATCCGGAATTCGACAAGCGGTATACTATGTGGAACGGAGAGCGGGTCGAAGTCAATTGGACGCCTACTCTGCGGGAGGAATCGTCAAAATATTTAGCCGGACAGCCTCGAGTCCTGTTGGCAAACTCAATCCATCAGATCGGTCTTCGCCACGAATGGAAGATGGCTGGGAAGGGTACACCCCTGGTTGTCTACACCAAAAACCCCGAGCAGACCCCGAAAGACCACCACTATCCGACCAGTGGCATTACCCTTGGAATAACGGCCGTCAAAGAGGCGCGTCCAGGGCAAGGACCCTTGCTCAAACTCTACGATTCGTTCGACCCGTTCGTGGTGGAGTCCGCTGCCGGGCCGGATCCGATCGCAGCGGATTATACGGCGACTTTAGCGGTATTGTATTCCCACGCCGGGAACGTGGCCCGAAGCTCCGTCGAATCGTTTATCAGGCCTGATGATGCCCGGTTCGCAACTGGCGTCTACCTGATCCATCCCTACGATCCGAATAAGATCCCGATCCTGTTTGTTCATGGCCTTCTTGGTACTCCGCTCTCGTGGCAAAACCTGACCAACGACCTTTGCTCAGACCCCAAGGTTCTCGAGCATTATCAGCCCTGGTTTTTTCTTTATCCGACCGGACAACCCGTGCTCCAAAGCGCAGCGCAACTTCGAGAGGACCTGCTGGCAACCCAGCGCTTATTCGATCCGAGCGGCACCGCCATTGCCTCCCGTCACGTCGTCGTTGTCGCTCATAGCATGGGAGGTTTGCTGGCCCATACTTTGGTTTCGGACTCAGGCGACGCTCTTTGGAACGTGTTCGCGACCAGGCCGCTAAATAGTCTGAAAAACCTCCCTGCGGACGTAAAAGATTCCATCCAGGAATATTTCTTTTTTCGGCATCAGCCGTCCATTGACCGCGTTATCTTTCTCTCGGTCCCACATCGGGGCAGCGTATTGGCCGGTGGTCTCGTTGGCAGCATTGGTAACCGAATCATCGAGCCTTCCAAAGCTCCGACCCGCGCACTGAAAGACCTGGCCGCACAATACCCGGGTCTTCTGGATCCGTACTACGCTCGAGTTAGCGCAAGCGGCGAAGGCCCAACGAGTCTGATTTCAATTACACCGAACCCCTTAATTAACGGCCTCGCTGATCTGCCGATCAAAGTCCCCTTTCATAGCATCATCGGACATATTGGACCGATCGCGGGGCCTGGCAGCACGGATGGACTGGTCACCTATTCTAGCTCGCATTTGGAAGGAGCCGAATCAGAGACGCTAGTTTCATCCGGTCACTACCTGATGGACCATCCAGAAACCGTTGCCGAAATTAAACGGATTTTGGACGAGAATATCTCGCACGGAAGACGAAGCTTTAACCCTGCGGCCACGCTTGCGTCCCAGACGGACTCGGTGCATTAGATGTAAGAAGCCCAGTAATTTCATGAAAACGGCGATCTTTTCCGCCCTATTGCTGGCCCGGGCCGTAACTCAGGCGGTAGCTGCTTCCGAATCGTACGAGATCAATCCGGAAAATTCTTCCGTGCTGTTCAAGATTCGCCTTTTGTGGACCACCAACATCGAAGGTTGTTTCTGCGGAGGCGTTTCTGGAAGGGTATCGCTTGATCCCGACGCTCCCCAAAAATCGATCGTTAAACTCGAGATCAAAGCTGACACGTTAAACACCGGACTTACGCAGCTCAACAACGAGATCAGGGGAGCAGGGTTTCTGAACGTGGAAAAGTTTCCGCTGATCACTTTCAAGAACACGTCGGCCCAAAGAGTCAACGACCAACAGTACAACTTGACTGGTGACTTAACGTTTCATGGGGTCACGAAACAGCTGACGCTTCGGTCCAACCTCATTGACCAGGGTAAGGATTCGGAAGGTCCATCGCGCAAGGGCTCCGATATCTATCTGGTCATCAAGCGGAGCGAGTTCGGCGTTAATGGCGACTCACCAGCGGTAGGAGACGAGATTTACTTGACGATACGCGTTCGCAGCTAGCCATCTTAGGTCCTGGGAGCGACCGGAGCGCGTGGGACGAGAATCGAGCCTACTCCGCAAGTGCGCGGCGGATGGCGAAGGAAATGCTTCATCGCTGGAGTGCCTGTCCCCCCTGACGCCCAGGCCGGATTAGGGACCAGTCTCGTCGGGATTTCGAATAGAATTCAAACGGCGGTCTTCCGCTCAGTTGCGCAAGAGCTGATGCTGGACGACCCTCGGCTCACAATGCCCACACTGATGCGAGTTGAATTCTCAAGAGGTCTTCGTCCGAATTCGCCACGTTTTGTCCTAGTGGTCGAGATCTCGGACAGTGCGGTTGCCGAACTTAACGCTGGAAAAATCAGCCTCGAGAAGAGGGCCTATGAAATAGCATCAGAGATGAGAAACGCCGATCGTGTGAACAAACCTGAATCTCAGATGGGCTTGGTGTCTTGTACTAAAGCAAAGGTTAAAAACCTTGAGGCCCTGGGTGAGCCTAGTTTGCTGACCGATGACGCGTGCCGCGCCTGGGTCATTAAGAGGCCATCCCCAACTGAGGAAGCCCTTGATAAAGGTTGGCAATCAAGATCAAAAAATCCGGGCTCCAACGGTTAAGAAAAAATAGCAATCCCGGAGTGGACAATCGCGGGAATTTTTCCTAAAACCCTATTTGCGCTATGACCACGGACGAAGTTTTGGATGCTTTGGGCCGGTACATCAAGGAGTCTCCGGAGAGCGATCGGCAAACAGCGACGAGGCTGGGCATGAAGTGCCCGATTTTAGAGGACTGGCTGAGTGGTAAAAGTCGCCCTCAAAAAGGTGCTCTCGCGAGACTGGCGGGTTTTCTGAGACGCAGCGGTTATTTATAGTACCACCCTGGTTTCCCAGGGTGGCCTCGGCTCCCCTTGTAACCGTCATCGTGGTTTTCAACGTCCGTCCGTCGGGAAAAACAATGAGCCGTCTTCCTGTCAAACTAGCTCCTCCTCTTGCTATTTATTAATTCTGATCGAGGTTCGTGCGCTCGATTGTGGTTGGTTGATTGCCGAGGGGTTTTCAACGGCGGAGCGCCTTATTTGGTGGTCCGAAACCCGATGCTCGGGAACGGCTTATGACTACCTTCGAAAATCTTATGAAATTATACGTTGGTAATCTGTCCTTTTCCACGAGCGAAAGCGCACTGCGCGACCTCTTTTCGGCTCACGGCACCGTCACTGACGTCCATATCGTAACCGATCGCATGACCGGCAAATCCCGTGGTTTTGCATTTGTAACTATGGGAAATCGTCACGAAGGCGACGCTGCTATCAATGCGCTGGAGGGTCACTCCATTGACGGCCGCAATTTGACCGTGAATGAGGCACGCCCGAAGAACGATGACCGCGCAGGCGGGACTTTTCAGCGTCGCCCTCGCTAATTCGGTTCAGGTTCGCTTTGCGTATCTTCGATGAAATCGGGAAAAATTGATCCTGAGGAAGCAAGCAGCTGCGCTCAAGAGCTATGGGGGGAATTAATCGGTATCGATGATAGAACTGACCGGGAGCGAACTTTTACTATTTACAAACGCAGCGGTAGCCTTCTAATCGTGAGTGATAGCGGATGCGAGCGTTTGGCTGGCCCGGACGAGGGTCTAAGCAAGACCCGCATTTTTCAGGAGGTCATGGATCAGTTCGACGTACATGCAGTCCGACGTAAGCGCTGATCGGCTTCCGACGCTAGACCCTAGGCAACCCAAAATGTTTTCTCAATTTCCTTTCAAAAGAGTTAACTGGCTCGTTAGTTCATTTCTAATTGGTACGCTGTTTCTTTCGCTGACGGCGGTGCCGCTATATCTGTATTTCTTCGGAATCGACTGGTTCCAGGTCGTTTTATTTTTCTTAATGCTTTTTGCATCCGGGTTTTCTATCACCTTAGGGTACCACCGGCTATTCTCGCATCGAACTTTCCGGGCTCATTGGCTTGTACGCTTATTTACCGTCGTCTTTGGAGCCTCTGCCTTTGAAAGTTCTGTCCTCTGGTGGGCTTCCGAACATCGGAATCATCATAAGCATGTGGATCATGATGAGGACCCTTATAGTATCTCCAAGGGCCTGTTTTATGCCCACATCGGTTGGCTGATGTTCAAGCTGAAACCGGAAACCAATTTGGAGAACGTTGCTGATCTGAAGAACGACCCACTCCTTGTCTGGCAGCATCGTCACATCAACTTAATTGCTTTCGTAATGGCTTTTGTGTTCCCGGCCGCCATTGCCTTTGCCTGGGGTGGCTGGAGGGCCGCGCTGGGAGCTCTACTCCTAGCAGGGGTGCTCCGCGTCGTCGTTGTCCAGCACAGTACCTTTTGTATCAACTCGCTCTGTCACTACATCGGTGCACAACCCTATTCTTCTAAATGCAGCGCTCGTGACTCGTGGCTGATGGCGATTGTCACCATGGGAGAAGGGTACCACAATTACCACCACGAGTTTCAGTGGGACTACCGCAACGGGGTAAAGCCATGGCAGATTGACCCCACAAAATGGATTATTTGGATCCTTTCGAAGATCGGTCTGGCCAAGCAGCTCCGCACGGTGCCGCCAGTGAAGATCATTCTAAGCGAACTCGCTGAAGCACAGCGGACACTCGAAAAGCGGCTGGCAGACAGCGCCCTCTCTGCAGGTTCCGCCCAGTGTATCAGAGGCAGTTACCACAGGCTTCAGGCCGCTGCCCAGGAATGGGCGGAACATCGCACTCAAGATATTGCGGTTACCCGCGAGGCGCTGGCTGACTTACGCTGTGAAATTCGGAGCGCGCTGAGCACCCTGCGGCGGCCGGAGCTCTCTCCTTTGGGCTAACCAGCCAAATTTGTAGTAATAGCCTAGATCCTGCTCGCTAAGGCTTGTACCCGGGAGGGCTCGAACCTGCAACCCGAAGCTTCAGTCACTCCATCGCTTTTCTCGACTCTATGCCGGGAGATCGACAGTGCATCACGCCGGCCGGGTACGAGTCTCGTGAATAACAAGAACTGACGCGGCATTCCCATGCCGTGTCCGATGTCCGTTTTTGCGAACAGGTGAAAGGGAAGATTCGAAAGATGCGGGCCGATTTTATGGGCCGGTGCTAATTGCCGGAGCCATCGAGCCGAGGCGTCAGCCTGAACGAGACGTTGGGCAGTTGGGAGGCTGATTAATGATCGAATGGGAGCCTGGGTGAAAATGCGGAAAATGGAAGCAGTTGACTCCAATAACCCAGCTATTGCAGCCGAAGTGCTCCAGTTGCCCGGCCTGCAGGATTTAGGCCGGCGATCTAGCGGTCCCCATGTTGAGTGCTGCTTGCCCTTCGCTTCAATCATCCAGACGAACTAAGCCAGCTCGTTTGGGAACAGAGTGACCGTAACTCGCAGAACTACCACCAATATTTAACGTCGGATAAGTTTTGCCGAACGATTTGGCCCGACGTTAGAGCAGCTCGAGCGCGTGACCAGCGAATTGCAGAAAGCTGGTTTCCAAGTGAGAGAGACATCGGCCAATCGCTTACTTGTCCACGCGACTGAACAATAACGCGAAGAAGGGCTATGACAATGTGACTGGTATCGGCTCGCCGAGGGGCCAGGCGTTTGCCAACAATCTCTAGAGGGCTTTAGCGGCGCCAAGAAGAAGTTCAACGAGATCTGCTGGAGGCACGCCGGCGCAGTTTTAGCGGTTTCGCAAAATGAACCTGGACCGCTATGACTTAGGCGTTACGATTTGGCAAAAGCTTGCCAATCCTTTATTAGAGCCGATTGGGGGCCGGAATCGAACCCGCTATTCGATGTCAGGGTACCTGGCATCGCACCCAAGTTCGACGCGGTCGCAATTCCCAATCGATTTAGGACTCAGTTTACGATCGACGGATCGATGCTTCCGAGCATGGATCAGAAGATTGTGTATTCGAATCACGCCGGGTGCATATGCTTGGAAAATAGGATGAGATCCTTCTAAATAAAGAGCCTGGAAAGGACCTCATCTTAGCCATTTTCCGAGACACCTTCATTGGCCACACATAGCGCCCTTTGCGGGCTGTCATTTGCGGCTTGGCAGGTTGGTCTCTGCCACGCCGCATGCACGGAGAAGGAAATGGAGACTGTGCTGTCGTGACGAGTGCGCTGCAGCCTGTGACTCTTAATCTAACTGGGTTGTAGGTTCGATTCCTACACAGTGCAATCCCCGGCATCACCGTTGACCCGGCGCTTGATGCGCCTATGATCCTACTCCAGGCGTTTATTGAGGCACACCCCGAATCGGTTGCCGAACGGTCTTTCTTCAGACCGCCAAGCTCTAATGCCCACGCGCCGGACACAGTGAAACGCGAATCGTCCAACCGGGAGACATCGTGATCGAGCTTTCAAGATATGTGTTTGAAACGCTGCGCCAGGACGATGAATGCGCATTTTACCGGGGCCGGAAGGATGACGGCGAACTACCTGGCATTCTTTTGGTATCTCCTGTCTCCGAGCGTCCCGTTCCGGGAATTCTGGAGCGGCTTGACCACGAATACTCCCTTCGGGATGAGCTTGCTTCAGATTGGGCGGCTCGACCTCTCGCACTTGGTCGTCGTGAGGGTAGGCCAATTCTAATACTCGAGGACCCTGGCGGGGAGCCGTTGGATCGTCTCCTGGGACAACCGATGGAATTAGGCCGGTTCCTTCGCTTCGCTGTCCACCTAGCAGCTGCGCTGGGCAAACTCCACCAGCAAGGCGTTATCCACAAGGATATCAAGCCGGCCAACATTCTGGTGAACTCTGCGAGCGGCGGGGTCTGGTTGACTGGTTTCGGGATTGCCTCACGTCTTCCGCGCGAACGCCAGTCGGCAGAACCGCCTGCGGTGATCGCCGGCACACTCGCCTACATGGCGCCCGAGCAGACCGGTCGCATGAATCGATCCATCGATTCCAGGAGCGATCTTTACTCCCTGGGTGTCACCTTCTACGAGATGCTCACGGGTTTGCTGCCCTTCAGCGCTTCCGATCCGATGGAGTGGGTGCACTGTCACATTGCCCGGCAGCCAGCCGCGCCCGACCAGTATGCGAACGAAATTCCCGCGCCGGTCTCAGCGATAGTGATGAAGCTGCTGGCGAAGACCGCGGAGGAGCGGTATCAGACCGCTGCTGGTGTTGCCCAAGATCTCGGGCGCTGCCTCATGGAATGGGAGGCCCACTCGCACATCGACGTGTTCCAGTTCGGCGCTCATGACGTATCAGACCGCCTGCTGTTCTCCGAGAAGCTTTACGGTCGAGAGCACGAAATCGATGCACTGCTCGCTTCCTTCGACCGTGTTGTGGCCAATGGTAGGCCGGAGCTGGTGCTTGTGTCCGGCTACTCCGGTATCGGCAAGTCCTCACTAGTGCACGAGTTGCACAAGGTGCTCGTCCCGCCGCGCGGACTCTTCGCTTCCGGCAAGTTCGACCAGTATAAGCAGAACATTCCGTACGCAACCCTGGCCCAAGCCCTTCAGAACCTTGTTCGCTCGCTTCTGGCTCAGAGCGAGGCGGAGCTTGGCCGGTGGCGGGATGCCCTGACCGAGGCGTTGGGCCCGAACGGTCAGCTTATCGTCAACCTCGTTCCTGCGCTGGAGCTTGTGATCGGAAGACAGCCATCGGTCCCGGACCTGCCGCCGCAAGACGCGCAGAACCGGTTTCAAATGGTTTTCCGGCGCTTCCTCGGTGTATTCGCCCAGAAGGAGCACCCGCTCGCGCTGTTCCTCGACGATTTGCAATGGCTGGATAGAGCGACGCTCGACCTCCTCGAGCACCTATTCACGCCCTCTGAGGTGTGGCACTTGCTGCTAATCGGGGGCTATAGGGACAACGAAGTTGACCCGGCGCACCCGGTTCCGCGAACACTGGAGGTGATACGCAACGCCGGAGTGGGGGTCCAGGAGATCGTGCTGGCGCCTCTCCGCCTCGACGACGTCGCCCGGCTCTTCGCCGACGCCCTGCATTGCGAGGCGGAGCGCGCACGTCCCTTGGCGCAACTGGTGCACGAGAAGACCGGAGGCAATCCGTTCTTTGCGATCCAGTTCTTCACGGCGCTAGCCGAAGAAGGGCTGCTCGCGTTTGACCCGTTCGTGTCGGCCTGGCAATGGGACATGAACCGCATCCGCGCCAAGAGTTATACCGATAACGTGGTGGATCTGATGGTCGGAAAACTGAAGCGGTTCTCTGCCATTACACAGGAATCCCTGAAGCAGCTCGCCTGCCTTGGCAGTGTCGCCGAGATCGGCACTCTAACGCTGGTTCACGGAGAAACAGAGGAGGCGCTTCACTCAGCATTCTGGGAAGCCGTCCATGCTGGGATCGTCTTTCGCGACGATAACGCCTACAAGTTCCTGCACGACCGGATCCAGCAGGCCGCTTATGCGCTGATCCCAGAAGAGCACCGCGCCGAAGTCCACCTGCGCGTCGGCCGCGTGCTTCTGGCGAGCATGACGGCGGACGAGCTCTCCGAGCACTTGTTCGATGTTGCGAACCAGTTCAGTCGGAGCACCACGCGGCTAGCGGACCGAGAAGAGAAAGCGCAGGTGGCAACGATCGACCTTCGTGCCGGGCGAAAGGCCAAGGCGTCGGCGGCTTATGCGTCGGCTTGCACCTATCTAGCCGCCGGGATGGCCCTGCTCGGGGAAAGAGACTGGGCCAGCCAGTACGACTTAATGTTCAGCCTGTGGCTCGAACGTGCGGAGTGCGAGTTTCTGACAGGTAACTTCGACACGGCTGAGCATCTGATTGGGGAGCTGTTGCAGCGCGGGCGGTCGAAAGTCGACCAGGCTGCCGTTTACCATCTCAAGGTCCAATTGCATGAATTGAAGGGGGAATACCCGCAGGCTGTAGCCAGCGGCTCAACATGCCTGAAGCTGTTTGGTATCGACGTTCCAGTCCACCCGACCCAGGAGCAGGTTCAGGCCGAATATGAGACGATCTGGCAAGCCCTGAATGGGCGCCCAATTGAAAGTCTGATCGATCTGCCGCTGATGACCGATCCGGAGATTAAAGCCGCCATGCAGGTACTCTCAAGCCTTACGCGTGCTGCCTACTTTACCGACTCTCAATTGGGGTGCTTGCAGATATGCCTCATGGTGAAGATCGGCATTCAGCACGGAACGAGCGACACTTCCGCGTTAGCTTGCGCCTATTTCGGGGACATCCTCGGTCCGGTCTTTCATCGTTACACCGATGGTTATCGCTTCGCCAAGCTCGCATGCGACGTTATTGAGAAGCACGGCTTCATCGCCTCCCGGGCGATGATTTACCACACAATGGGAGCAGTCAGCCTCTGGACGCAGCCGATTGCGAGCGCGATCGAATTCATGCAGGTGACGTTTCGAACTGCAATCGAGACGGGCAATCTAGCATGCGCTTGCTACGGCATATTACAACCGATCGAAACATTTCTCCTGCGGAATGACCCGCTCGATGCGGTTTGGCGCGAGTCCGAAATCGCTCTGGAATTCGCCAGAAAGACCAAGTATCGCGACGTCGTGGATATCATCCAGAGTGAGCAGCGCTTCATCGCGACCATGCAGGGCCGCACTGAAACCTTCTCCACCTTCAACGACGCACAGTTTGACGAGGCATCGTTCGAGACACAGTTGACAGGGGATCGGATGGCCTTGATGATTTTCTTTTACTGGCAGCTCAAGCTGAAGGCGCGGTTCCTGGCGGGTAACTACGCCGAGGCTCTCGCGGCAGCCGACAAGGCGAAGCTGCTGCTTTGGAGTTCTTCTGCTCTGATCCACTTGCTCGACTATGTCTATTACTCCGCATTGACGGTGGCCGCATGTTACGAGAACACGTCGACCGACCAGCAGCAAGCGTGGCGCGAACTTCTGACAGGGTATCTTGAACAACTGCACGAATGGGCTGAAAACTATCCCCCAACTTTCGGTGACAAGCACGCGCTGGTATCGGCCGAAATTGCTCGCATCGAAAACCGGGACCTTGATGCCATGAGGTTATACGAGGAAGCGATCCGGGCGGCGCGGGAGAATGGATTTGTGCAGAACGAGGGCCTCGCAAACGAACTGGCAGCCCAGTTCTATATAAAGCGTGGTATCGCGAAAGTGGCCAATCCCTACCTCTGTGACGCGCGCTACTGTTATCTGCGTTGGGGCGCACTGGGTAAGGTAAAGCAGCTCGACGAGCGTTACCCTGGAATCGAAGAGCAGGCCGCTTTGCCCCCTGCTGCCACGATCGGCACGTCGGTTGGGCAGCTGGACTTGGGAACGGTAATGAAGGCGTCGCATGCGGTAGCTGGGGAGATTTTGCTCGAGAAGTTGATCGAAACTCTCATGACGATTGCTCTCGAACACGCCGGCGCCGAGCACGGCCTTCTGGTGCTGCCGCGTGGCGAAGAACTTCGAGTCGCTGCGGAAGCCAGAACCGGCTGCGATGGGGTCGAGGTTCAACTGCAAGATGTCTCGGTGACACCCTCCGACTTACCCGACTCGCTGCTTCAGTACGTGATCCGAACTAAGGAAAGCGTGATTCTGGATGATGCCTCGACCCAGAACCTGTTTTCGCAGGACAAATACGTGTGTCAGCGGCGTCCCAGGTCAGTGCTCTGCTTGCCCCTGGTGAAGCAGGTCAACTTAGTGGGCATCCTCTATCTGGAGAACAGCCTGGCGCCCCGCGTGTTCACGGCCAAGCGGCTGGCCATGCTGGAGATGCTGGCCTCTCAGGCCGCGATCTCCTTGGACCACGCCCGAGTTTACGGTGAGTTGGCGCAAGAAAATAGTGATCGCAGGAAGGCCGAAGAAGCGTTGCAGAAAGCGCAGGCGGAGTTGGCGCACGTGACGCGTGTGACCACATTAGGAGAGTTGGCCGCATCGATTGCCCACGAGGTCATTCAGCCGCTCACTGCGATCATCAACAACGCTGACGCGTGCCTCGGCTTGCTGCCGAAAGACACAAACGAGCTCGACGAAGTGCGCGAGGCTTTATCGGAGATTGTCAACGATGCCGACCGGGCAAGCGCCGTGCTGGCTCGAATTCGAGCGCTGGTTAAGAAATCGCCCCTGGAAAAAGCGCGGTTGCATCTGCGGGACGTGGTTTCTGCTGTTCTGCTCCTAGCCAGGCCCGAGGCAGCCACGCGCCGAGTCACCATGCAAGCCCAAATCCCCGAGGACCTTCCCTTGGCCTTTGGGGACCGTGTTCAACTCCAGCAGGTTTTGCTCAACCTCGTAATGAATGGGATGGACGCGATGAACAGCGTGGAAAAAGCGAACCGTCTTCTGCAGATTAGCGGACGCCATGACACGTACGACGGTTGGCCCTCGGCCACAATTAGCGTGCAAGATTTTGGCATCGGGCTGAAGCCCGAGGAGATGGAGCGACTCTTCCTCCCATTTTACACGACCAAGCCGCAGGGGATAGGCATGGGATTAGCGATCAGCCGCTCGATCATCGAAGAGCATGGCGGCCGATTGTGGGTTGAGCCGAATCAGGGTCGAGGAGCGACCTTTCTCTTCAGCCTGCCCGCGGCAGACGGGCCGCATCATGAATGAGGCGGAGCCCATTGTGTTTGTGGTTGATGACGACCCATCGGTTCGTCGCTCCATCGAGCGCGTCGCCCAATCCATCGGATTCCAAGTTCAAACCTACGGATCTGCGGCGGATTTCCTACAACGCGCGCGATTCGCAGGTCCGGCGTGTCTCGTCCTTGACGTGCGCCTACCAGGATTAAGCGGTCTGGATCTACAGCGTGAACTAACCAAATCCGGAATCCAACTCCCTATTATATTCATGACAGCGTATGGCGACATCCCGACGACGGTGCGGGCAATGAAGGGAGGAGCAGTGGAGTTTCTAACGAAACCGTTCCGGCCTCGCCATTTGCTGGACGCGATCCGTACTGCTATTGAGCGGGACCGCGACAAGCTCGAGCGGCGAGCCGAGGTCGCCCAACTGCGGTGCCGCTATGACCTGCTCACTCCGCGCGAGCGAGAGGTACTTGCTCTTCTGGTAGCGGGCCTTCCCAACAAACAGATCGCCGGTAAACTACTAACCACCGAAAGAACGATTAAGTTTCATCGGGCTCACATCAGGCAGAAGATGCGGACGGAGTCGCTCGCCGATTTAGTTAGAATGGCGCAAAAGCTCGGACTAACCGGGCACCCATAAACAAATCGACCTATACCAAGGGACAGTAGAACTTTCCTGCTGGGCGCCCTTAGTTAAGCCAGGATCACTACCTGACTGGAAAACTGCGATGGCCGCGAAATTGAATACATCTGGAGCGCCGCTCGTCTTCATTGTGGACGATGACGGCTCCGTGAGAAGGTCGGCCGAGAGACTCGTCCGCTCGTTAGGGATGCGAGCAGAGAGCTTCGCGTCGCCTCAAGATTTGCTGAACTCCGGGCGCGCGGCCGAGGCAGCGTGCCTGATTCTTGATGTGCGGATGCCAAATATGGACGGACTGGAGTTGCAGCGCCGTTTAAGCGAAGCCGAGCAGCGTATTCCCGTGATCTTCTTTAGCGCGAGGGCTACCAAAGAAGAGGAAGACCGAGCGCTGGGATCTGGTGCAGTGGCTTTTCTGCGCAAGCCGGTCGGCAAGGACGCGTTGCTCCGGGTAATTCGTAGGGCTCTCGAAAGTGCAAAGTGAAATCATTCCGAGAATTATGATCACCAGCGCTCAGCGGCAGCGGCAGATCTCGCCGGAGATTGCGACCCAACCGACGAGAGCGAACGAAGCGATGCGAGGATGTTTAGATAGACTCACCAACCACATTCCTGAGGAACGGCTGGCAGTGAGAATACAGCATCAACTGTTACGCATTGCCCAAGAAGCGATCAGCAACGCTGTTCGTCACGGGAAACCGAGTGTGGTTACTGTGACCCTGCGCTGGGGGGCGCCTCATCTGACTTTGCGAATCAAAGACAACGGGTCCGGGATCTCTAAGGCTCGTCCAAAGAAAAATGAGGGTATCGGACTGCGCAGTATGCGAGAAAGAGCTGCCCAGATCGGTGCAAAACTAGTGATCCAGACAGCCCCCGGTCGTGGAACCAGAATAGTGGTCACCGTGCCGATCTTACTATGAAAAAATCGGCTGAGGCTAGAACCCAACAGATACGTGTTCTCCTAGCTGATGATCATCCGGTTGTCAGGCAGGGATTGGCCACTATTCTTAAATCGGAAAGGGATATGAAAGTCGTAGCCGAGGCCGCTGATGGTCAGGAAGCGTGCGAACTTTATGATCAGCTTTCTCCGGATGTCCTTTTGCTTGATCTTCGGATGCCGAAGAAGGATGGACTACAAGTCGTCAGCGAACTGATGGCGCGTTGCGCCCCGAAACCGCGGATTATAGTAATGAGCTTTTATGAGAGCGAACAAGACATTCGGCAGGTTGTAAAAGCCGGGGCGAAAGCTTTTCTGGTCAAAGGGACAAGTCCTCAACAAATCAGAGACGCTGTGAGGAAGGTTGGTAGAGGGGAGTGCTTCTTTCCGCCGGAAATCGGGCTCAAAATCGCGGAATCACTGTCCCATCCCGAACTGTCGCGTCGAGAAGCTCAGGTTCTGGAGTATCTAGCTCATGGCAGGAGCAACAAAGAGATTGGACGAGTCCTCTACATCAGCGAAGGCACCGTGAAGCATCATGTGAAGTCTATTTTGAGTAAGTTAGATGCTATCGGGCGGACTGAAGCCAGTATGATCGCGGCCAGACGCGGACTAATCCGAGCGAGTTAACTCTCGTCCTCACTCCTTTTGCTCGACCCCAGAACGGAATCCCGTAAGTTCGAAATTTCATACCTGATGGTCGTTCGGGGCGTCTTCCGAATAACACCTACTCCCCAGTGACAAGTGGAAGAGGTTAAGGATTGGCCCAGATGATGCTGGCTGCTCAAGGCTCTGCCTCCGCTAGCCTTGTAACGATGGTCCGACAAATGGAAAACAGTCCCAAAGAGCTCGAAGCACTGCAAAAGTTCGTCCCGTTTGCGCCGTGCACGACGAGCTACAGGATGGGATGGAAGGGGTTGGAAGCGGTTCGTCATCGTACCGATTCTGCCAGTGTCGAATTCACTTTGCCGCCGGTATCTTATCATTGCCTGGTCTTGCTTAGCCGCCCTCCAAAAAAGCTGGATGTGCGGTACGAGGGGGTGACGCGGGACATGCCGCCTGCCGCCGGTTCGATCGCGGTGGTGCCAGCCGGGAGTTCCCAGCTGGTGCGTTGGCAGGGGAGCAAGGACGATCTTCTCATCTACCTAGAGCCGAGTCTGGTCGCACGGGTCGCGGCCGAGTCGTTCGGCTTCGATTCAAGTCGGACAGTGCTGCCACCGCTCTACGGCTTGAACGTGTCAGAACTCCGCTCCGCGATGTTGGCTGTGGATGCTGAATTGGGGGCCGGCGGTGTCGGTGGCTCGCTATTGGCCGAGTCGCTCGCCAATGTTTTGGCCGTTCAACTGATCCGTCATATCACGGGCCCCCGCAGGCTGAGCCCGTCGCCAGATGGTGTACTTCCACGCCACAAGCTCCGTGCAGTCATCGAGTACATTATGGAAAATCTCGGAGGCAGTCCGACGCTCAAGCAAATGGCGGCTGTCGTCCATCTAAGCCCCTATCACTTCGCGCGGCAGTTCAAGGCAGCCACCGGGTTAGGGCCGCACCAGTATGTAATCGCGCGGCGCGTTGAACGAGCGCAGCAGCTGCTCCGGACGGATGGCGGGCTCAGCTTGGCCGAGGTAGCGCTCCGCTCAGGCTTCGCGAACCAAAGCCATTTTTGCTTTCAGTTTAAGCGGATCGTCGGCATCACGCCGAGCCAGTTTCAGCGTTCCGCAAGATTCTGTTAAACATCCGCAAGCCCGTTAAAGACGTCGGTCAAAACCGTGTTAGCCTACTCAAGCAGCACGCAGGTCAACCTCGACTGTGCTGCCTAGAAACAAGAGTTTGTCAAAGTTATGTTAGCGTCCAGGCAGTTTCGCAATCAAAAGAAGAGCATTAACAAGATAGTTCTACCAAATGTTGATTTGAACTCCAGAACATCGATACGTGTTCTCCTGGCAGACGATCATCCGGTTGTCAGGCAGGGATTGGCTACTAGCCCGGATATCTTACACGCTGGGTTCAAGCATAGAGCAAAGCTATCTTGAGAATTTTTATTTGTTATTAGGCAACGTCTTCGTCCAAAAGCAGATTTCGGAGATTTAGCATATGACTTCGATTGCGATAGAAAATTGCCGATCCGCCCATTGGAAGGCGCGCCCAGCTTCAACCGACAGTCAGTTTGACGGTCTTATTATCAGGTCGTCACCTCCCGAGAGAGCAAAGAAAATTAGCGTCTTAATTGCCGATGATCATCCGGTCGTTCGGTTTGGATTGGCTGCAATTCTCAATTCGCAAAACGATATAGAAATCGTTGCTCAAGCCACCGATGGCGAGGAAGCATGTCAGCTCTATGATGAGCATTCCCCTGATGTTCTTGTGCTCGATCTTCGAATGCCGAAGAAAGACGGCCTGCAAATAGTCGCCGAATTGATGTCGCAGCGAGTTTCCAAGCCGCGGATTGTGATGATGACTTCTTGCGATCAAGAGCAAAATATCCGCCGGGCACTCAGCGCGGGAGTAAAAGCGTTCCTGGCG
>Ga0210396_10003349_pt1 | contig 15993 bp, 14 predicted proteins | sample IncBWH17OmetaG_FD_155466 | JGI IMG/M metagenome (GOLD analysis project Ga0210396, IMG submission 155466) | Forest soil microbial communities from Barre Woods Harvard Forest LTER site, Petersham, Massachusetts, United States - Inc-BW-H-17-O ... | reverse complement strand
TTCTACCGCGGCGCCCGCTACGGCACCCTAGGCGGCGGCACGACCGAAACCCTGCGCGACCTGATCGGCACACGCGTGCTCGCGGGCCTCGACCCGGTCGACGGCATCCTCGGAATGGGCATGTTCTAAGCTGCAAGAAGCGCCAGTTTTGCTGTTATCGCTGATTTCTCACCGACGGGCATCCACCAGCAAAGTCGTTCTATTGAAGCTATCGATCATAATTCCGTACGAACCCAAAGACCCTTCATGCCTTGCGTTTGTGGCAATTGTTAGATCCACGCCGACACGATGCGTTTGATCATACGCGGCTCCAATTAGAACTCCAGATTCTAGGCGCTCCTCACCGTCGCCGAACATATGGCGGGTCGGGCACGCGGCAGCCTTCAATCCATCAGTAAGCCCCCGGAAAGATTGATCGACTCGCCAGTCATATAGGACGCTTCGTCGGAGGCGAGAAAGGCGGCGACCCGCGCCACATCGTCGGGCACCGAGACGCGCCCGATCGGGATCGACTTCTCCCGCTCCGCGGTTTCGGGAATCCCGTATTGCCGCTGCTGCAACTCTATCGCCGTCCGCATCGCGGTGTCGACGACGATCCCCGGGCAGACCGCGTTGATCCGGATGCCGTGCTGCGACATCTCGCGCGCCAAAGCCTGGGTCAAGCCGATCACGGCAAATTTGCTCGCGCTATAGCCGGCGAAGAAAGCGTTGCCGGTCTTCCCGGCCCACGAGGCGAGATTGACGACCGATCCCGAGCGCCGCGCGATCATGTGCGGCAGCACGGCGCGGCTGACGATGAAAACGCCTTCGACGTTGACGCGCAGCATCCTCTGCAACGCCTCGAGCGGCATTTCGAGCGCCGGCCCCATCCAGGCCACTCCGGCATTGTTGACGAGCACATCGATCCTTTGGAACCGCGCGAGAACGGCTTCGACCGCGCGGCTAACCTCCTCGGGAGATGTAACATCGGCCGCCAGAGCGAGACCGTCGATCTCCGCGGCGGCCGCCTCCGCCGCGGCACGGTCGCGGTCGAGGACGGCAACCGCCATACTCTCGCGCGCGAGGCGGCGCGCGATTTCGCGTCCGAGGCCGCCGCCTGCGCCGGTGACCAGCCCGACCCGTCCATGCAGGGCGTACATGGCTACTGCCGCATGCCCAGCCGCTGCGAGGCGATGCGGGCGCCTTCGGCGAGCGATTTGAGCTTGGCCCAGACGACGTCCTCGGCGACGCGGCCCATCCCGGCCGACGTGTCGAAGCCGCAATCGGTGCCGGCGATTACGCGGTGCGGGTCGCCGACCGCCGCCGCCACGCGCTCGAGCCGGTCGGCGACGGCCTCGGGGTGCTCGACGAAATTGGTCAGGCTGTCAATTACCCCGGCGATGATGATCTGGTCGTCGGCGAGCGGCAGTTTCTCGAATACGCGGTATTCATGGGCGTGCCGCGGGTTGGCGAAAGGAAAGAAGAAGCCGCCGACATTGGCCTGTTTGATGACCGGCAGGATGTCGGCCAGCGGCACGTCGCAATCGTGCGGCCCCTCGTAATTGCCCCAGCAGACATGCAGCCGGACGCGGTCGCGCGGGATGTTTTTCAAGGCCTTGTTGATCGTCCCGACGACCCGCTCGACAAATCCGAGGAAATCGCCGAGCGGGCGGTCCTGGTAAGAGAGGTGGCGTTCCAGCGCCAGATCGGGGCAATCGAGCTGCAACAGGAAGCCGTGGCGGATGACCGCCTCGTACTCCGGCCTGAGCGCCGCTCCGAGCGCGTCGAGATAAGCCTCCTCGGTGTCATAATGCTCATTCTTCATCGCCCCGGCGATGATCCCCGGCGACGGCGCGGTCACGAACGGCTCGACGAAACGTGTGCCGGTCTCGTCGAGGGCCGTCCGGAAATCGGTGCATTCGGCGTCGATCGCGGCGGTCCCGAGGTAGCGGACCTCGCCGATCGCCTTGGGCGGCCCCATATTGCTGACCGCCTCCCTGGCGGCGAGCTGCTGCTCCATCATCGCCTTGAAAACCGGATAGCGAAGCGCGTCGGCGCGCGTCCGGCGCTGCCAGGACCCGCCAAAGCCGCTCATCCGGTGCCGGATGTGGAGGAAAAATCCCTCGCGCTGCTGCTCGCCGTTGTTGCCGATGTCGACCTCGGCTTCGGCCTGCTCGCGAACTACCCATCGCAACGCTTCGCGGCCCAGCTTGTCGAGCTCGGTGGGATCGACTGATTCGCCGCGCGCCCGGCGCACATAGAGACGGGTAAGCTCGGGCGGGCGCGGCAGGCTCCCGGTGTGTGTCGTCAGGATGCGGTCTTCGCTGCGGCGCATTGTCACTCCTTTTGGCTGAATTCCTAGGTTTTCCCGAGTGTAGCGCGAAAAGCGGCGCACAGAGAACGTCGCGATTGAGAATAAGATCGCTTGTCGTGTTGCGGTGTTTTTCGTAGGTTACACCTCTTCGTCGCAACAACTGAAAGGAGGTGATCCTGTGTCTATCCCTAAACCGCGGTCATCCGCTGCCGTGACCAGGATCCCCACTCAGCTGGAGGTCCTCGCCTGAGGGCGACGGCTCGCGGCCGTGATTGGCCGCCGGTTATCGGTTAACGGAAAGGCCGCCTCTCGGGGCGGCCTTTCTCATTGGCCCAGCCCGGCATCGGGCTTAACATCTGTCAAAGCCTCTGCCGCTCGAGGAGTGACCGCCATGCCCGACACGCTGACGACGAATTCGCCGATCATCGCTGCCTATCGCGCCGCGACCCCGGGTTCGGCGGCCGCCTCCGAGAAGGCGAGCCGGCTGTTTCCCAGCGGGGTCACGCATGATTCCCGCTACATCGAGCCCTACGGGCTTTACATCACCCGCGCCCAGGGGCCGCGGAAATGGGACGTCGACGGCAATTGCTACGTCGATTATTTCGGCGGCCACGGCGCGCTGCTGCTCGGCCACGGCAATCCCAAGGTTGTCGAGGCGGTCAAGCAGCAGATCGAGCGCGGCACCCATTTCGGCGCCTCGCACGAGACCGAGATCGCCTGGGCCGAGTGGGTCATGAAGCTCGTCCCGTCCGCCGAGCGCGTGCGCTTTACCTCCTCGGGCACCGAAGCGACATTGATGGCGGTGCGGCTCGCGCGCGCCTTTACCGGCAAGTCGAAGCTGATCCGCTTCAAACACCATTTCCACGGCTGGCACGACCACATGACCTCGGGATATGCGAGCCACTTCGACGGCAGCCCGACCCCGGGCGTGCTGACAGGAGTAGCCGGCGGCCTATTATTGGCGGAGCAGAACGACGCCGCGGGCCTCGCCCGCTTACTGGCGGAAAACGACGACGTCGCGGCGGCAATCCTCGAGCCGACCGGCGCGCACGGCGCGCAGCTGCCAATCAACCCCAAATTCCTGACTGAGCTGCGCGAGCTGACCCGACAGCACGGCGTGGTGCTGATTTTCGACGAGGTCGTCACCGGCTTTCGTGTTTCGCCGGGCGGCGCGCAGGCCGAATACGGCATCCGGCCCGATCTGACGACATTGGCGAAGATCCTCGCCGGCGGGTTGCCGGGCGGCGCAGTTGCCGGCCGCAAGGACATCCTCGATCTCCTCGATTTCCAGATCACGAAGGCGTCGGATCGCGAGAAGATCTCGCATCAGGGGACATTCAACGCCAACCCCCTTTCGGCCGCCGCTGGTGTCGCAGCGCTCGAAATCGTCGGCACGACCGACGCCTGCGCGCGCGCCAACCGCTACGCCGAGACGATGCGCCGGCGGGTCAACGAGGTATTCGAGGAGGAGCACGTGCCGTGGGCCGCCTATGGCATGTTTTCGAACTTCCACATCTTCACCAACCCCGGTCGCAGTGCCATCGCCCCGACCCGTTTCGACCCGAAGGCAGTGCCGGTAGAGGCCTTCTTCGACAAGCGTCAGGCCGCAGTCGTGCACAAATTTCGGCTCGCGATGATGACGGGCGGGGTCGACTTCAGCGGCAGCCCCGGCGGCGTCACCTCGGCAACCCATGGCGAGGCTGAACTCGAAGACACGGTGAAGGCGCTGCGCACCGCCCTCCGCATGCTGAAGCAGGAGGGTGAAGTCTAGGGCGACGAAGGCGTAGTCTTCTTTTCGCTGCGCTGGACTACCGGATCGCGGCGAATGCCATGACCTCGATAAGATTGTCAGGGTCGGAGAGCCTGCCTTTTTGGACGATCGTCCGGGCAGGCGATGGGCTGCCGAAATATTGCTTCCGCAGCTCGGCGTATTGGGCGAGCTGGTCGGGGTCGGCGACATAGGTGCGGGTCTCGACGATGTCGGAAAGGCTCGCCCCCGACGCCTTCAGGCAGGCCTCGACTTTCTTGCCGACCTGATCCAGCTGCGCCCGCATATCGCCCTTGCCGACGATGTTGCCGCTGTCATCGCGCGCCGACTCGGGGCCGATGACGACCATGTGACCACCATCGCGCAGCGCGATGGTGGTCACGGGCGGCGAGGCTGCGCAGGGTGCTCCGAGGATCACCGGCTCGGCCAGATCCTTGACCGCCGGCCAGTTCCCTTCGGCTCGCTTGATGTATTCGGCGGGGTTCTCGCGCCAGGCGTCCATCGCTTGGCGCATATGAGTGAGATAGAGCTTACCGTCGACGATCGCCCAAGCCTCGGGATCGACCGTGTCCTTGTGCGCCGCCTCGCCAGCCGCTGCTCCCATCGCACAGTAGCCGTCGTATTGCGGCGCGTACCGGTCTGGATCCTTGGCGAACAGATCGCGGTGCTCGCCGTTGGCAAAGCGCCAGCGCAACTTATGCCACAAATACTCGAATTCGGTCCTGCCCTGAATCGGCTTCCCGTCGGTGAAATAAGCGACCGGATCATAGCCGCTGATCGAAAGCTTGGACTCTTCGCTCCGCGCGGCATGGGAAAGGACCGTTGCGAACAACAATCCAACCAGCACGGACGATGTCAGTCGCGATCGACGAGTCCCCGACATGGCGTTCCCCCTGGCGCGATAGCGCCGCTCAACCTTTTTCGTCGCGGTAACGAAGCGGAGTATAATGCGCGTCGCCCGCGATAGGGTCAAACGCGTTGACGATATGCGCTAGCCTTCACTGCTCGGCTCGTTTTTGAGGACCGATGGCCGAGATCCTCGAACCTGGCTCTCGGAAGCGGAAACTCGCCGCCATTCTGCACGCCGATGTAGTGGGCTTCAGCCGCCTGATGGGTGCGGATGAGGCCGGCACACATCAAGCGTTGGGCAACCTCCGCCGCGCCGTCGACCCGCTGATCTCAGCCCACGGTGGGCGGATCGTAGGCACCGCGGGCGACAGCTTGCTGGCGGATTTTTCGAGCGTCGTTGACGCGCTGAATTGCGCCATCGAGATGCAGCGGGCGTCGCGGGCGATCAACGATCCGATCCCGCCTGAGCGCCGTCTCGAGTTGCGGATCGGCGTCAATCTTGGTGACGTGATCGTTGACGGTGATGACATCTTTGGCGACGGCGTCAACATCGCTGCCCGGCTCGAGGCCCTGGCTCCGCCGGGTACCGTTTGCATTTCTCAGACCGTATACGACCAAGTCAGGAACAAGCTCGATCTCGATTACCGCCCACTCGGCAGCCATCGCGTCAAGAACATCGCCGATCCGGTTCGCGCCTATGCCGTAGGGCTAACAGCTGCGGCACCTCGTCCACGGACAAGACGGCCCCTCATGGCCGCCGCGGGCATCGTTGGACTCGTTATGGCCGGCTTTGTTGCCTGGGCGCTTCACATGGGCGCAGGCCGAGAGTTTTTCGGGCTCGGCGCGGCGCCGAAGCCAGTCGAAGTCGCAAGCCTCGCTGCGCCGGCCCGCCTCGCCGGGCGCCCCTCGGTGGTGGTGCTGCCGTTCAAGAATCTGTCAGGCGACCCCGGCCAGGATTTTTTCAGCGATGGGATCACCGAGGACGTCATCACTGCCCTCGGCCGTTTCTCGAACCTGGCCGTCGCGGGCAAGTCAGCGAGCTTTCAGTTCAAGGGCCGGAGCCCGGCGCCGGCTGAGATCGGCCGCCTGGTCGATGTGCGTTATCTTCTCGAAGGGAGCATCCGGCGTGCCGGTGATCGTGTTCGCGTCAATGTCGAATTGACCGAGGCTGAAACGGGGCTGCATGTCTGGTCCGAAACCTACGATGCCGAGGTCAAGGATATTTTCGCCGTGCAGGAGGACATTTCGAAACGAGTGGTCGGCGCGGCGGCAGTCAAGCTCACCCGGTTCGAAAGAGAGCGCGTCCTTACAAAGCCCACTGAAAACCTTGCGGCTTACGAATTTGTCCTGCGCGGTCGCGAGTTCCTATCCCACGCGAGCCGCGACAAGAACGACGAGGCGGCGGCGTTCTTCCAGCAGGCGATCGACCTCGACCCGACCTACGCGGCCGCCTACGCGGCACTCGGAGGGGCGTATTACGAGACTGTAGTATCGGGATGGGCGGAATTTCGCGACGAAGAGATCGAGCGCGCCGAGTCGCTCGCGCAAAAAGCGCTGGCGCTCGATCCGTCGGCGACTAGCGCCCAGCGACTCCTTGCCAACATCAATATGTACAAAAGACGGTACGATCTCGCACTTCGGCAGGTCGACCGCGCGCTCGAGATCAACCCCAGCGATGCGGAAAACTATGTGCAGCGGGGGAATATTTTGGTGTGGGCAGGCAGAGCCGAGGAAGCCGTGCCGTGGCTCGAAGGCGCGTTGCGCTTCGACCACGCCCATGACCTCACATCGCAAGACCTGTGCATCGCTTATTATTTCCTCGGCCGCTACGGCGAAGCGGTCGAGGCGGGTGAGCGTGCTCTAGCCCGCAGCCCGGGACGCAGCGTCCAGACAACAACGCATCCGTTTCTTGCGGCCGCATATGCGCAAATGGGCAGAGTCCAGGATGCCGAGGGCGAGCGCGTCATCGTCGGGCGTCTGTCGCCGCTCTTTAGCGCCCAGCGCTTCGCCGGGCAATTCGGCATGCAGGAGGCTCGCGACCATATCCTCGAAGGGCTAAAGAAGGCCGGATTTCGATGAAAGCTGCCGCGTTCGTGCGAGATACCTCTAAAATTAGCGGAAATACGACTATAAATTAACTCTTTGCTCCGTTAGGCTCGTAATGCGCGAGCGGCGGAGCGATGATGGCGGATGCGGCAATCGCGGGCGGACGGCTCGGCTCGGCTGCGGAATGGCGCACCCGGCTTTTCGGAGCGCTGGCCGATCGCCTGGTCGCCGAAGGCGACCGACGTCTCTTATGGTTGCCGGTATTTTTCGGCGCCGGGATCGGCGCTTACTTTCTCCTGAAGGTCGAGCCTCCCTTATGGCCCGGCGCCGCTGCGGCGATTGCCGGCGTCGGCGCGGTGATCGCGGTGTGTCGGCATCGGGTGTGGCGTGAAGCGGCGCTCGCATTCACTGTCTTTGCCGCGGGTTTTGCGCTGATGCGGGAGACCGCCTGGGAGCGCGAGGCGCCGATGCTGCAGCGGCACCTCGGGCCGCTCGCCGTCACCGGACGGATTGTCGATATCGATCTGGTGGAGAAGGGCTGGCGCATCGTGATCGACGCCGATCCGTTGCTCGGCGTCGATGCGAGCGACCGGCCGCGCCGTCTGCGCGTGCATATTCCGCCAAGCAGCGACGAGCTCAACCCCGGCGACCGCGTCAGCCTCAAGGCGATGCTCTATCCGGTGCCCGCACAGATTTTGCCAGGCGGGCGCGACTTCCAGCGCGAGCTTTATTTCGCCGGAATCGGTGCGGTCGGGTACACCTTTGGCGGCGCGCATCGGGTCGCCGGGCCGGAAAGCGAAGGCGGGTGGCGCGAGGGCCTGCGGCAGCTTCGCACCGAAATGACACGGAGGATCGCCGCCGTCCTTCCCAGCTCGACCGGGGGTGTGGCTTCCGCGCTGATTACCGGCAAGCGCGGCGCGATCACGGAAGAGGTCAAGCAGGCCTTTCGCGATACCGGTCTGTCGCACCTGCTGGCGATCGCCGGCTTACATCTCGGGCTCGTCGGCGCTTTTGTGTTTTTTGCCGTGCGCGGCGGGTTGGCGCTGATCCCGCCGATCGCGTTGCGCTATCCGATCAAGAAAGTCGCCGCTTGCGCGACGCTCGTCGTGCTCGCCTGCTATCTGCTGCTCTCGGGCGCTGCGATCCCGACCCAGCGGGCCTTTATCATGAACGGCCTGGTCTTCGGGGCGATCATCATCGATCGGCTGCGGATCTCGATGCGGGTCTGTGCAATTGCCGCCGCGGTCGTGCTCGTCATCGACCCCTCCATCCTCGTCGGAGTGAGCTTTCAGATGTCGTTCGGCGCGGTTGTCGCGCTGATTGCCGTATACGAGACCTATGGTGCACGGCTCGGGCGGCTGTTGCACAGCCGCTCGGTATCGGGAAAGATGCTGGGCTATTGCGGGGGTGTGGCGGTTACGACCGTGGTCGCGACATTGGGCACTTACCCCTATTCGATCTACCATTTCCACCATCTCGCGCTTTACTCGCCACTCGCCAATGTCATTGCAGTGCCGTTGAGCGCGATGTGGACACTGCCCTGGGGTGTGGTGACTTGCCTGTTGATGCCGTTCGGGCTCGAGCGGCTGGCGCTGGTGCCGATGGGCTGGGGGATCGACATCACGATCTGGGTCGCGGAGCACATCTCCTCTCTACCGGGCGATGTCTGGGCGACGCCGCGACTACCACCGGAGGGGCTGCTGCTGATCTCGCTCGGCGGGTTGTGGCTGTGCTTGTGGCAGGGCCCTTGGCGGCGCTGGGGCATGGTCGCGATCGCCGCGGGCTTTACCAGCATGTGGCTGACCCGGCCACCCGACATCCTGATCGCCGATGGCGGGCGCTTTGTCGCCGCGCGAGCTTCCGACGGAGATTATTTCATCTCCGCCGACAAGGGTGAGAAGATCGTGCGCTCTTTCTTTGCCTCCGAGACCGGCGCGGCGTTGCAAGCCTGGCCTCCAATCGGGAGAACGGCGGGAGGTGACCTCGACTGCGCCGCTGAGTTGTGCGTCTACACGGCGCGCAGCCGCCGTGTTGCAATCGCCACCAGAGAAGCCGCGCTGCGATCAGATGCGCCGGGGTTCGATGCGATCGTCAGCCAAGTGCCGGCCGGCTTTTACTGCCGGTCGCTGATGCCGGTCGTCGACCGGATCGATTCATGGCGGCGCGGCGCTGTGGCGCTGTGGCTCGACAGCAGCGGGATTACGGTAGAGAGCGCAAATGAGAGCCGCGGCGACCGTCCCTGGGTCCCCCATCCGCGCCCGAAGCGCGAACAGGCTCGCGCCGGTTCCGAGGAGCGCTGACTAAGCCGTCGGCCGACCGGCACCGGGTTGGCTTTGGTCGCCTCCCGGCGGGGTTCGCTTCATCGTTATCGCTTGGTAGATGGCCCAAATCCCGAACAGGAAGATGAGGAGCGCGCCGATCGCAAAGGCCACTTCGTCACTGGCCACTCCCTGACTGAAGATCGCCAGAACACAGCCGCCGAAGATGACAAAAACCACACCCAGGCAGCCGAGGAGCCAGCGCATTGGTTGTCACTCGGGTCCTGGCCGTTGCCGATGGAGCAGGTTGTAGGTGTCGAACGGGATGATCCGGTCGTCCGGCGTGACGAAGTGGATGCACGAGCGTTTGACCCCGGCCAGGCAGAAGTTGAAGCGGTCGAGGAAGGAGACGATCGTCACCCGGAATACCTTGTCGTAGCCGAGCGAGGCCGGTAATTCGACGAGCGGCAGGCAGCACAGGATCTCGTGCAAGACGCCGGCCGAGCGCTGCCCGGCACATGACAGTGACAATAGCTCGATCAGGCGCGCGCGCATTTCCGGATAGCTCTCGAATGTCACCGAATTGGGCGCCTCGCGCACCAGTATCTCCTGCGGAAAGAGGTGCGTCACCGGCCGGATGGCGGTGCCGTCGCGCAGCCCGTAGCCGATCGAGATCGCCTCCGGATTGCACGGCAACGGGATCATGTCATCTTCGCCGAAGACCCCCCACTGGTCCAGGATCGCACGGCGGATTTCGCTCAATACAATGCGGTTGCGCTCCGGTACGAAGCCCTCGTTGCGCCCGGTATCCTGCACCGGCTGGAAATTGACCCCGCGCACGCAGCGCCACTGCGCCGCATGGCGCAGGACATCACCGATTTCGCCGTCGTTGACCCCTTTGCGCACAGTCGCAACAAGGGTCGTCGACAGCCCGACCCGTTCCAGATTGGCGAGCGCCATGGCATGGGTACGCCGCAGATCGGCACCTCGTATCGTCTGCAAAGCCCCCCGGCTCAGTGCGTCGAATTGCAGATAGATCTCGAAGCGCGGTGCGCATTCCGCCAGCCGCGCGGCGAAGTCCGGCTCGGCCGCAATACGAATGCCATTGGTATTGAGCATCACATGACGGACATTGCGGCGCTTCGCGGCAACGATGATCGCGAAGAGCTCGGGGTGCAAGGTCGGCTCGCCGCCGCTGATCTGCAACAGGTCGGGCTCGCCTTCGCTGGCAACCAAGGTGTCGAGCATGCGCTCGACGGTGGCGAGCGGCAATTGCCCCGACAATGCCGGCGACGAGCCGGCAAAACAGATCGGACATGTCAGGTTGCAGGTCTCGTTGATTTCGATCAGCGCCAGGCAGCTGTGCTGCTCGTGGTCGGGACAGAGACCGCAATCATACGGACAGCCTTTGTCGATGCGCGTCTGAAATTGCCGCGGCAGGTCGCCTGGCTTCAGAAAGTCGCGGCAGTGCTTCCAATAGTTTGCATCGCTGGATACCAGCGTCTTCTGTACGCCGTGCGCCGCGCAGCGCTTCTGGTACCAGACAGCCCCGTCCTCTTCGATGATCTTCGCGGGGACCAGCCGAAGGCAGCTCTCGCACATCGATGTCGTCTGGCCAAGAAAGATGTAGGGGCGGGCTTTTCTAACCATGTTGCAGCTCCGCCTTGCCGCAGCTCCAGGCGTAGCCGAGGAGCCCCAGGCAGATCAGGTGAAACAAATTGAATGGACCGATGATCGTGCCGTAAGGCTTGAAGAACTCCCATAGAAACCGTTGCCCGGCATAGACGCCGATAAACAGGTAAAACCCGGCGCTCGCCGCAATCCGGTATCCGCGCCTTAGCATCGGCACGAACGCGGCGAGAAACAGCGCCATGGCGAACGCCTCGTAGAGCTGTACCGGATGGCGGGAGACGCCGTCACCGAAATCGTGCCCCCAGGGGAGATCGGTCGGGGTGCCGTAGGTGCGGTCCTCGATCCCGGCGAAAAAACAGCCGAGCCGTCCGACCGCGATTGCGGCGGCAAGCGGCGCAGCAAAGCGCAATCCGGTCGAGCCGGTGATGCCGAGTCTGCGCTTCAGGATCTCGATCGCCAAGATCGCGCCGGCGAGACCGCCGACAACGCTCTTGCCGATCTCGCTGAACCCGCTGAGCAGCAGGTTCCCGGTACCGGCAACGAGCGCTCCCGCAATCATTCCGAGCGAGGCGAAGCTGACGTATGCCGGATACAGTCTCCACGGTTGCCCGATGGAGGATTGTGGCAGCGGCAAAAAATAGAACACGACGGCGGCTGTTACGACCGCGAGCAAGTCGAAGGCGCTGTGGAGGATCACACTGCGCCGGTCACTGGCCCCGAAGTTCCTATTCGTCAGCCGACATCAGCGACCAATACCATTGGGCGAAATCGCGATCGAACCACGACGACGAGGTATCCGCCGCGTGCAGCCGCTCGGCGACCGGATCCGACCCCATCTCGGATTCGGTGCTGCGCCGGTCTTCTCCCGCGATCATCTCGATCACCTGAAAGTCGGTCTGCTCGGCAAATTTCGGAATGACGCGGAGCAGGACTGCCCGCCGCGACTGCGCGAACAGCAAGTCGAGAGGGCCGATTTCTTGGCATTCGTCGGGCAAACCGTCGAAAAAGAGGTGCGGCGCCGCCTGCAAAAAGTGGCGCAGGTATTTCCAATTCCAGCTCGTGTTGTAACGTGGCCGCCGCACCACTGTCGCAGCGGTCAGCCAGGCGGGCACGGAGTTCACCGCAGCCGCGGTCGCCCCGGGAGGATCGGCAAAGATCAGTCCATTGCAAATGCGGACCGGGTAGCTGGCGAGACGCAGCCGCGACGGGTCGATGCGCGACGACAGCTCGGGCTCGACGAGTCTTCCGTCGAGCGCGTACTCCCACCCGTGGTAAAGGCACATCAACCGCTCGGCCGAACCCTCCTCCGCCTCGCACACCGGGTAGCCGGCGTGAATGCAGACGTTGCGCAGCGCATTGAGTCGGCCCCCGGCCTCTCTGGTCACCACGATAGAGCGTGCGGCGGCATCACAGCGAAACCAACGCCCGTCCTCGGAAAGGCGCGTCTCGTGGTCGAGCGCCATTACCGACCGCTGAAAGATCCGCTCACGCTCGGCGGCGAATACTTGTGGGTCGGAAAACAACGCCGGGTCGGGCACGATTTCACGGTCTCCGCGGAGTTGTTCTCCGAGGTCCGTGACGCTGGCAGGCAGATCCATCGCGGGGGGGTCCGTTGTGAAATCTCCGGGTCCGCCCGCAAACCGCCGACGGTCGCGCCAGATTGGACCGGGTGCGCCAACGCCGTCAAAAGCTTTCTACCAAGGCTTCTGCCGAGGCCGGTCAGGACGACCGCGAGAGCGTTGGCCAAGTCGTCATGATCGATGCTATTCGAGTCCCCGACCATTGGATCGAATGGAAAGGCAGAACATGGGACCGCTCGCCGGCATCAAGGTCGTGGAACTCACCGGTATCGGGCCGGGGCCGATGTGCGCAATGCTGCTCGCCGATTTGGGTGCGACGGTGTTGCGCATCGACCGGCCGGAGCCGAGCGACCTCGGGCTCCAGCGCGAGCTGCGCTACGACCTTTTATTGCGCGGCCGCCGGGCTTTGGCGCTCGACCTGAAGAGCCCGGGCGGGAAGGCGCTCGCGTTGCGCCTCGTCGAAGTCGCCGACGCGCTCATCGAGGGGTTCCGCCCCGGCGTCACCGAGCGGCTCGGCCTCGGCCCCGATGACTGCCTCGTCCGCAACCCGCGTCTCGTCTACGGACGGGTGACCGGCTGGGGGCAGGACGGGCCGCTGGCGCACGCGGCGGGGCACGACATCAACTACATCTCGCTGGTCGGCGCGTTGCACGCTTTCGGGCGCCGCGGCCAGCCGCCGACCCCGCCCTTGAACCTGATCGGCGACTTCGCCGGCGGCGCCCTTTATCTGGCTTTCGGGATCGTCTGCGGCATACTCGAGGCGCAGCGCTCGGGCCGGGGACAGGTCGTCGATGCGGCGATGGTGGACGGTGCCGCCTCACTGATGACCGCATTCCACGGCATGGTCGCTGCCGGTCTCGCGACGCACGAGCGCGGCACGAACCACCTCGACACCGGCTCGCATTTCTACAATGTCTACGAATGCGCCGACGGGCGGTGGATCTCGATCGCGCCGATCGAGGGCAAGTTCTACGTCGAACTGCTGCGTCGCCTCGACCTCGATCCGGCAACGTTGCCACTGCAAATGGACCGCGAGCAGTGGCCCGCGGCGCAGACCCGGCTGGCGGCACTGTTCAAAACCCGGACCTGCGAGGAATGGTGCGATCTGCTCGGAGGCACCGACGCCTGCTTCGCCCCCGTGCTGACGACCGACGAGGCGGCGCGGCACCCGCACAACGCGGCGCGCCAAACCTATGTCGAGATCGACGGGATCGCGCAACCGGCGCCGGCGCCGCGGTTCAGCCGCACCATACCGGATCTGCCGATCCCGCCCCAGCCGCCGGGCCGCGGCGATGAGGCCGAAGCTGCGCTCGCCGGCTGGCTCAAACCGGCCGAGATCGCAGCACTGCGCGCCGCGGGGACCCTAGGCTGAACCGACCGCCTCCGTCAGGTGGTGGCGGGTTCCATCTTGTAATCGCTGTCGCTGACGTGCTCGGCCCAAGTAGTGCCTTGGCCCTGCTCACCATTTTCTGACATAGCCAGATGGGCGAACAGCCGGTCCGGCGCGGCGCCGTGCCAGTGCATCGTATCGGGCGGGATCATCACGGTGTCGCTGGGATAGATCGCCTGCGGCCGTGCGCCTTTGCCGATGCAGATGCGGCCGACGCCGGAAAGGCAATAGAGCGTCTGGCCGACCGGGTGGGAATGCCAGCCGGTACGTGCGCCCGGGGTGAACGAGACGACGGTCGCCCGCATGCGCGACGGCGCCTGGCCGACGAGCACCTCGTCCTGAAACACCTCGCCGGTGAAATTTTCAGCCGCGCCGCGCCTCGTCGCCCGTGCACTTGCCCGTACAACCGTCATCGCTTCCTCCGTTCGGGTGGAAAATTCGGTCGGAGAATAGGCCCGGCTCGCACCGAGTTGCAAAGCCCGAAATCGCGCCCTAGGATCGGTCGACAAATGCCGAGAGGGCAAGAGATGAGCGATCCGATCAAGGTGTTTTGGCAGCCGCATTGAACGAGCTGCCTCAGGGTTAAGGAATACCTCTCGGTCCGTGGGATCGAGTTCCAATCGATCAATGTATTGGCGGATGAGGGCGGCTTAGAGGAGCTGCGGCGGCTGGGCGCGCGTTCCGTGCCTGTCGTGTCGCGCGGCGACCGCTTCGTATTTGCCCAGGTCATCGGCGATGTCGTCGAGTTTTTGGCCCTCGACGAGCAGACGGGCCCGGCGTTGTCGCCGGCCGAGCTGCAAGCCCGCTACGACCATGTGCTCGAGACGGCGATCCGGCTGGTACGCCAGATGCCGGACGACAGGCTCGAGGACCAGCTGCCGGACCGGCCGCGCTCGTACCGCATGCTGATGCACCACATCTTCCAGATCCCGACCGCCTATCTCGACATGGAGGACACTGGCGGAACCCTGACCTATGACAGCCTCGTCATTCCGCCGCCTGCCGAGATGCGGACGAGCGCCGCGGTCGCCGATTTCGGCGACAGCGTGCGGCGGCGCCTGAATGCCTGGTGGCAGCGCGTCAGAGACGAGGATTTCGCGCGTCCGGTGCCGACTTATTTCGGCGAGACCTCGCGCCACGAGATGTTCGAGCGCACGGTCTGGCACTCGGCGCAGCATACAAGGCAGATCGCCGCGATCCTGGAGCAGGCCGGCGTCGCCCCCGACCGTCCGCTCGGCGCCGACGACATCCGCGGCCTGCCGCTAACCGATAAGATCTGGGACTGACTGATAAGATCTGGGACTAACCGATAAGATCTGGGACTAGGTGTAGCGCGCTCACCTGCCGCCGGGGAGATCTAAACATGCAGTGCGCCGGCAAGGTGGTCTTGGTCACGGGGGCGCAGCAAGGGATCGGTCGTGCAATGGCGATCGAATTTGCCCTTGCGGGTGCTGACGTCGCGATCAACTGGCTCGATGACCAGCGCGCTGCGGAAAGCGTCGCCGATCAAGTATGCGGCCATGGGAGGCGTGCGCTGACGGTCAAGGCAGACGTCGCGGATATCCAAGAGTCACGGGCGATGACGGCCGCTGTCGAGCAGGGGCTCGGGCCGATCGACATTCTGGTTAACAATGCCGGAGTGTTCCCGCGCGTCCCGTTCCTGGAGATGAGTGAGAGCAATTGGGATTACGTTCTCGACGTGAATCTGAAAGGCGCCTGCTTCTGCGCGCAGGCTGTGGCCAGAACGATGGTTGCGGCTGGACGGCCCGGTGTCGTCATCAATCTGACCTCGGGCGCGGCATTCCGCAGCTCGCCCCGCGGCGTGCATTACGTCGCCAGCAAGGGCGGAGTGTTGTCGATGACGCGGGCCATGGCGCTGGAGCTGGCCCCGTACCGGATCAGGGTCAATGCCACCGCGCCCGGTCTGACTGACACCGCCCAGCCGCGTTACGGAAGCGGCGAGGCAGAGCTCGCTGAAGCGGCGCGGGCGATCCCGTTTGGGCGCATGGCCCGTCCGGAGGAAATCGCGCGCGCCGCGGTTTTTCTCGCGTCGGACAACGCCGGTTTCGTGACCGGCCAGACCTTACACGTAAACGGCGGCTCCTACTTCGGTTGAAATCTCGTCCGGGCGCCGGTGTCAAAGAACTTCCCTCGTCGAGTTGCGTTAGCGGCGTCAT